>JAABUQ010000236.1_pt1 | contig 124547 bp, 120 predicted proteins | sample 5560001 | NCBI WGS metagenome assembly JAABUQ01 (sample SAMN10711888, study PRJNA513371) | rock metagenome | isolation source: Antarctica rocks | place: Antarctica: Victoria Land, Finger Mt nord | collected 2015-12-18
AAAAGTCGACCAATCGGCCGTCGCGAAGTCGACGGCGGGCCAGGCCGAGGCCGAAATCATGATTGGCGTGCGCGACTTGGCCCGATGCGGGCCAACGGCCCACGCTTCATCAGAGTATCCCTAGGTCCATGAACGCCCTGATCCGCATCGCTTTGGGCGGCACGCTCGCCGTCGCCGCCGTGCTCGCGTTCCTCGTCATCGTCAAACTGGTCCTCGCGGCCGCGACCCTTGCGCTCGCCGCTCTGCTCGCGCTCTTCATCGTTCATCTGGCCCGCACCATCGCGCGGCGTTTTGCGGCTCGCGTGCAGGACGGGCACTACCCGCTTACAACGAACCGGTAACGGTCACTTCCCCGCGGGCGACGGTCGACGGGTGACACCTGTCACCGTCGGTCGACTGCGGGCAGGCTACACTCGGGCACGTCGAACGACGCCGACGCTGCTTGAAGGGACGCCGCATGATCGACACGTTAACACCCGTTCGTCCGCTGCGCGTCGCCGCGCCGGAACGGACGTCGCTCTTCGCCGACCGCGAGCAATCCGAAACTGGAAAACGCGTCCGCAAGTATTTTGAAACCTCGGGGTTCTCGCGTTGGAGCGCCATTTACGGCTCGGGCGATATTCCGCCGATTTGGAAAGTCATTCGCGACGGCCACGATCAGGCACTCGAAACGGTCGTCTCGTGGATCGCGACTGCGAAATGGCACACCGCGCTCGACGCCGGCTGCGGGACGGGCACCCTCTCGACGGCCCTCGCGAGCCACGGCTACGAGGTCGACGCATTCGACGTCTCGGCACCGATGATCCATTTCGCGAAGTATATCAACGCCGGCCGCACCAAGGGCATTCCCCCGCGCTTTCTCGTCGGCGACATTGCGGCACTTGCGGGCAGCGAACGCACGTACGACGTGGTGTGTTGTCTCGACGTCCTCTTTCACTATCCGTACGAGGAAGTCAGCGAGATGCTCAAGCGTCTGGCGGGCCTCGCCGCTCACACCGTCGTCGGTTCGTTCGCGATACGCACGCCGATGAATGACTTTTGGATGGCCGTCGGGCAGAAATTCCACCAGAAGGACCGCATGACGAAGCTGCACATGTTCAGCTACGACGAGGTCGAGCGCATCCTGTACCGCGCCGGCTTTAAGATGAAGCGCACCAAACGCGTGAAGTTCTTCTTCTACGACAGCTTCGTCTTCGAAGCAGTGCGGGTCGGCGCATAGCCCCATGGCGACCGCGGTCCCGCTCAAAAAAGAGAAGCAGGCGCTGCTGGCGCCGAGGCTCTACAAAACAGACATCACCATTCTCAACTCCCTGTCGATCGACTTCTGCCGTGAGGAGTTCGAGGAGTTACGCCGCGACTTCGAAGCCGATTACAATCGGGCGCACTTCAAGTGGGGGCCCGAAGTCCAGAACGTCGAGTATCGAGCGCTCTGGGACGAGTTCTACGAGTTCCTCAACCGCAGCTCGATCGGAGAATTTTCGGGCTGCCTTCTTTATAGTGACGTGCAGAAGCACCTTACCGACCAGACGCTGCGTTCGATCTACCGCTGTATGGGTCGTGACGAAGGACGGCACTCATCCTTCCTCAACTGGGTGATGCGCCACATGGGCCGGCCGTTCGACCTGGCAAACCTGCCCAACGTCAAGGGCATGTCGTACATGCACCCCAAGTGGATCTTCGTCACCACGTACCTCTCCGAAATCGTCGGCTTCTATCGTTACCAAAACATCAGCGACCACATGAAGCTCCACCCGGAGTTCAACTTCCACCCGATCTTCGATTACTTCGATAACTGGTGCAAGGACGAACGGCGGCACAGCCGCTTTTTTGCGCTGATGATGCGCTCGCAGCCACACTACTACCGTAGCTGGCCGAGTCTGTTGGGTGTGAAGTTCTTTACGCTCGCCGTCTATATCACGATGTACTTGCGCGACGCGCAGTCGACGGTGTACCGCGCGATGGGAATCGATTGGGAAAAGTACGACTTCAAGGTGATCGACGAGACCGAAGCAGCCGCGCACGGCATCTGGGGCCTCGCGATCCGGACGAAGTCGGCCTTTTTCAAGGCCGCGCTACGCAAGATGCGCGACAACAACCGTGCCAATAAAGCCGGCCGCGCGGCGACCGGCTTCGCGAAGCTCCGCGCGGTGCCGATGCGCTACGTGCGATTCGCGAGCAACATTCTGCAGTACGCCAAACTCATGGCCCAGCCGCACGACTGGGCAGAACCACTGCCGCGTACTGAGTGGACGAAGACCTGCTGCGACCCCGGTGACGCAAGCGTGCTCGCCCTCCCCGACGCCGTTGCGGTGACCCTCCGCCGTCCGGCCCCCGCCTCCGCCCCCCTGACCGCCTAAGAACGTCGTAGCCTGCGGCCCAGACGCTGCTGCTAGCGCCGCGCGGTCCTCGCGTCGCGCACGAGCGCCTCGAGCGAGGCCGTTACGGCCGCGGGCTGCTCCCAAAGCGGAAAATGCCCGCAGTCCAGGACCTCGAGCGTCGCGCCGGAGACGCCGTCCGCGATCGCGCGCATGTGCGCGAGCGGCACGATCGTGTCGCGAGCGCCGGCGATCGCTCGGACGGGCACGTCGATTTCCGCAAACAGATCGTCCGATGCAACGCGCATAGCCATGCCGCGCAGCATCGCGGCGGCCCCATGCGGGTTCGTCCCGGCGATGAGCGCGTGGGCACGCGCGAGCAGCTCCGGGCGTTCGGTCGCGACCGCCGGCGCGAAATAGCGCGACACGAAGGCTTCCGCGACCGGCGCAATACCCTCGCGCTCGGCACGCGTCGCGAGCGCCTCGCGTCCCGCAGCGGTCGCCGCGTCGTCGGCGCCGGCCCGGCTGCAGACCAGACCCAAACCCAAGCATCGCTCGGCGAATAACCGGTAAAACGCCAAACCGACGTAGCCGCCTAGCGAGTGACCGGCGATCACGGCGCGCTCGATGCGAAGGGCGTCGAGCACGCCCGCAACGTCGCTCGCGAGCGTTTCCATCAGATAGGGTCCCATCGGGACGCTTGACTTTCCGAGCCCGCGCAGGTCGAAACGCACGACGCGCGCATGGGTTGCGAGCGCCGCCGCCTGCGCGTCCCAGGCTTCTTTCGCGAGCGGGAATCCGTGTAAGAGTACGATCGCGCAGCCGCTTCCCTCATCGAGCACATCGAAGCGCACGTCGTCGAAACTCAACTGCATGTGCGTCGTTTCGCCGCCACGAAGACGCGCCCATGGCACCCGTCGCACGCGTCGCGTACATTCCCTTTCCGTTCGCGGCGATCGTCGCTCAGGACGAAGCGAAGCTCGCACTCGTTCTAGCCGCAATCAATCCACGCGTCGGCGGCGTGCTGCTCACCGGGCCCAAAGGGACCGGGAAGACGACGATCGTCCGTGCGGCGGGCGAACTCTTGCCGGCGCTCGAGCGCGCGGCGTGCGCGTACGGTTGCGATCCGCACGGCACCAATCTCTGCGCGACCTGCGCGCAGTCGCGCGAGCGCGGCGAGCCGATCAAATCGAAAAAGCTGCGGGGCGAGATCGTGGAACTGCCCACGAACGCGCAACTCGACGACGTCGTCGGCGCAGTCGATCTCAAAGCCGCGCTCGAACGCAGCACCATCGATTTTCGGCCGGGACTGCTCGCTCGCGCGAATCGCAACGTTCTCTACGTCGACGAAATCAATCTGCTCTCCGATCTTGCGGTCGATGCGCTCCTCGACGCCGCGGCGCAGGGCGTCGTGCACGTCAAGCGCGGCCAGCACACGATCGACTACCCGTCGCGCTTTACGCTCGTGGGAACGATGAATCCCGAGGAAGGCGAACTGCGTCCGCAGATCACCGATCGCATCGGCCTGCGCGTTTTCGTCAAAGCGGCCCAGAGCTTCGCGGAGCGGCTGGAGATCTATCGCCGCAATGCCGCCTTCGCGCGCGACGCGCGCGGCTTTGCGGCGGCATACGAGCCGGCGACGAAAAAATTGCGCGCGAAGCTCGCTGCAGCGCTGCGGCGCATCGAAAGCGTCGTGGTCGAACCGGCGGCGGAGGCAGCGGCAATAGAGGCGACCGCGCGCCTGGGCATCGATAGTCACCGCACGGAATTCGTGGCCCTCGAGGCCGCGAGCGCCCTGGCAGCGTGGGAAGGTCGCGACCGCGCAACGCCCGCCGACGTCGCGCGCGTCTTTGCGCTCGCGGCGCGTCTGCGCCGCAGCCGTCTGCGCGTCGAAGCGCAGTCCGAGCATTTGCAAGAAGACGCCGCGATCGCAGCCGCACTCGACGCGACGCTCGGGGACGGCGTGGGCGATGACGCGACGGACGAGCGCGAACGCGCGCCGCGGATCGTCGTCGCACCCGAGCTTACCGAAAAGACAAAGCTCGCCGAGCGCCCGCAGCGGGAGCGCGAAGGGCAATCCGCCGGCGCCCAAACACTGCGACCGGGAGGCCGGCTAGACATCGGCGCGACGTTGCTCGACCGTGCGGCCGCGACGAAAGCCGGCCTCGCACCCGAGCCGAAGGAACCGCTCGACGCCGCGACGCCCATGCGTCTGTCGATTCTCGTCGTCGACGCATCGCTCTCCACGCAAAAGAGTTCGGAGCTCGTGCGCGCCGCAGGCCGCGAACTCTTGCGGCCGGTCTATACCGAACGCGAACGCGCGGCGCTGATCTCGTGCTGGGGCCCACGCGCCGAGATTGCCGTCGATGAAAATACCGGACGCAATATCGATCTCGTCGCCGCTCGGCTCGACGAACTCGAGCCCGGTGCGATCCGCGCGCTGACGCCGCTGCCCGAAGCGCTCGAACTCGCGCGTACGATCGCCGATCGCTTTCGGCGCGCTCATCCCGGCAGCGAGGTCGACGTTGCGGTCTTTTCCGACGGCCGTGCGAACGTACCGATCGGCGGGGACGCGCTGCTCGCATCGGCGCTCGGCGGCGACGGCGCGCGCGAACTCTCCGAACTCGCGACCGAACAGTGCCGTCACATCGCGACGCAACTCGCCGGTCGCACGAATCTGACGTGCGTCAACCTCGACGAGTACGAGGCGCACCCGCTGATGCGGGAAGTAGCGTCGCTCGCGCGCGGCCGGTACTTTCCGCTCTCGGCTGTTGTTGCAAAAATCCTTTAAGTACGATATAACATTAACAACTACCCTGACGACTGTCGGCTTCGTTCGTCGCAGGACGATCGAAATCGCAGAAAGGCGACTACCAACACATGGCAGTCAAGAAAACCGCGACCCGTAAAAAAGCGACCGCTCGCAAGACGACGGCTCGCAAAACGACGGCTCGCAAAACCGGCGCACGCAAGGCCGCGACGCGCAAAACCGCGGTAAAAAAGACGGCCCGCAAGAAAACCGCCAAGAAAACCTCCAAGAAAACCTCTCGCAAGAAGACGACCGCGAAGAAGACCGCGCGTAAAGCGGGCGTTAAGAAAACGACCCGTAAGAAAACCGCCCGCAAGAAAACCGGCGCGAAGAAGACCGTCCGTAAAACGAGCGCGCGGAAGAAGGCAACCCGCAAAACGACCCGCCGGAAGGTCGCGGGCAAAGCCTAATAGCCCGGACTTTCTGGATCCTACGAACCGCATCACCCGATGCGGTTCGTTTTCTTGTAGGCGGTTAGGGCGTCGCGACGGCGGCAAATCGCGCGAGGTCGTCGTCGTGGCGGACGCGCCGGCGCGGCAGGTCGTAGGGGCTCGCGAGATCGCGCACGACGCCCGGGCGCTCCGTGAAGGCCGCGCGCATGCCCAGTTCGCGCATGATGGCGAATGTCGTCGCGTCGTACTTGCCGGCGGGATAAGCGTAGGTGTCCGATGCGGGGGAGCCGAGCCAGCGCGCGAAGCGCCGTTTGCAGCCCGCGGCCTCGCGCAGCTGCCCGGCGCGATCGAGCGTCGAGAGATCGAGATGCTCCGTACCGTGACACGCGATTTCCATGCCCGCCGCGTGCATCGTGCGCATTTGGCCCCACGTGAGGTGGCGTGGCGTACCGACGAAGCCGCTCGAGACATAGAACGTACCGTGGGCGCCGTACTTGCGTAAGAGCGGAAGTGCCGTTGTCGCGGCATCGGCGTAGCCATCGTCGAACGTGAGCACGACGGCGTCGCGCGGACGTTCGCCGCGCCCGATCGCGGCGGCGAGTTCGCTTGCGGTCAGCGTACGGATGCGGTGCTGCCGCAGATAACGCAACTGCGCCTCGAAGGCCGCCGGCTCGACCGTCAGATCGCGTCCCACCGCGTCGTGCGGCACCACGGCATCGACGAGATGATACATGAGCACCGGCACCCCGCCGGGCGCGACCGCCGCCGCAGGCGCGTGCACCGCACACGCGAGGCCGAGCGTCGCGAACGCGCCGCACGCCGCTTTCGACCAATGACCAAGTGTGACCGAGCGCACGTGTGTGTCTTTCTGATAAGCGGGTTGATCGACAACTTCTCGCCATGGCGCGCAACGCCTCGCCGCGAGCGCTACGGCCGGCCCGCGAGCGTCACCACCGGGTTGCGGAAAGCGATCGTACCGGCGTTATGCGCGGGCTGACCACCGAGTGCGCCGACGACGTAGAGTGAAGAGAGGCGAACGGGCGGCGTGACGTCGTCGGGCAGCGCGACCGTGCGGCGTTGCCAACCGTTCCAGTCGACGCTCTTCGCAAGCGTCAACGCGCGCGTCTCGCCCAAACCGTTGACGAATGCCGCGCGCAAGCCGGCGCCGCTCGCGTCGCCCGCGACATCGACGGCAAAGCCGAGCGGTTCGCCCGGAAACGCGAGCCCGACGGCTTGCGCGTAAGCGGCGCGTTCGTCGCGTGTGAAATCGTACGACAGGCGCAGCTCCCGTACATCGCTAGCGAATGCCAGAGCGCCCGCCGCGCCCGCCGGCGCCGCCGCAAAGCGCCACGCCGCCGTATGCGCCGTATCGAACCAGTCGAGTGGTTCGGAGTGGCGGCCGACGCGCAGTACGAGCGACGTCGCTGCACCGCCAGCCGTTGCAGCGAGCCGTTCGTCGCGGTCGCCCAGACGGTACGGTTCCGTTGCATTCACGGGCCCACGGCGCGAGCGGACGTGCAGCGCCGGGCCGAGCGCGACGACTCGGCCGCGCCCGTCGAACCCCGTCGCGCGCAAATGCACGACCGAACCCGGTTCGGGATGGCGAACGTCGGCTGCAAGATCGAGCCTGGCGAGCCGGTCGATGACATCGACCGGCATCTCGGCACGCAGCGTTCCGGCACGCACGGTGGCAATCGAAGACCGCGCGCCTGCACGCACGACGTCGCCCCCATCGAGATGTGTCGTGCGTAGCGCGTGACCCGCCGCGTCGACGACGGCCGCGCGCAGCCGAACGCTCGCGTCCGGCATCGCGACGATTGTGTCCGGGCGCACGACGAGGCGCGCCGCCGGACCGATGGGTGCATCGCTATACACGAAGAGTCCGTCCGCAACGGGACGTTCTTCGCCGTCGCTCGGAGTGCCGAGCACGCTCGCCGTCGCGTCGCCGAGAGCGCGCGCGACCAGTTCCGCCGAACCGCCGCTATCGAACGCCATCGCGTCCGTCGTGCCGAAGCCGAGCGCGAGCGCGGCAAACTGCGGCCGCGTCAGCCCGATCGAGAGTGTCGCCTGACGGCCGTCGACGCACAGCAGCAGCAGTTCGCCGTCCGCGAGCGTCGCGGCACCCGAAACGGGAAAACGGCGATCGCGTTCTTCGGGTGCCGGCGCATTGGGATCGTCGACGATGGCGCCGCGTGCGACGAGCGCCGGGCCGCCGCCAACGGCGTTGGTCACGTCGTCCAGGGGCGGAGTCGTCGTGATGTCGAGTATGACGGCGTCGCCGACCGCGGGCGGGGGCGCGAGCGCGAGGGCGGCCGGACCAAAACCTAGTTCGTACCCGTGCACGACGTGCGAGCGCGACGCGTCGTCGAGCGCCGCCACCCGATACGCACCTGCCACAGACAGCGGCGGATGTTGCGCATCCAGCGGCACGATTTCCGCGACGCGCACGCCCGCGGCGGCTCTAGCCGCACCGTATGCAGCGCTGAGAAACGCGACGCCGGCTTGCGGCGGCCACTCGTTGACGGTCGTCAGCGGCAGCGTCGCTGCGCCGAAATGCAGCGTTCCGGAGAACCCAACGTTCTCGAAACGCACGCTGCGGTCGGCGCGCACGTCGAGCACTACGCGTTTGGAGGGCGTGCGCAGCAACGCGCCATCGCGCACGACGAGGTTGAGCGGCACGTTGGTGTTGCCGATGTCGAAGTAGTCGGCGTTGATGCCGGCGATCGCGCCCGTGCGCCGCGCCATCGCACCGATCGTCTCGCCTGCCGAGACGAGCCGGTCGTTTGCGAGCACGGTCCGCAAACGCACCGTCGGCTCGCGTGGATCGACGGCGACGAGGTTGACGACGAGCGGACCGTCGGCAGTTTGCAGGCGATACGTCGCGCGCCGCACCCCCGGCGCGACGAATTCGGTGGTTACCGATTGGGCGACGACGAGCGGAAAGGGTGCCGGCGGTGCAAGCGCCTGGGGCAGCGCGGGCACGATCACGGCGCGGGACGTGCTTCTGGAATTGGCGTCGGTGCCGCGGCAGGCGCGACGATGCTCGGCGCGGGTGCGTCGCTATAGAGGAACAGCGCGTCGGAGACCCAGCGCTCGGCACTATTATCGGAGGGCACGTTGCGGACGCTCACGTTCGCATCGCCTGGGGCACGCGAGACGAGCGTCACGGAACCTCCCGAATCGAGCGCCATCGCATCGACGGCACCCAGGCGTTGTAAGAGTTCCGAGAACTCCGGTCGCGTCATTCCCACGGAACGCTCGGGATGGCGTCCGTCGACCGCAACGAGCAGCAGCCGATCGTCACGTTCGCGGCCCAAGGCGACGACGGGCCAGCGATGATCGCGCTCGTCGGGCGCCGGCGCGTGCGGATCTTCGTATGCCGTGCCGTCGCGCACGAGGATCGGCCCGCCGCCGATCGCGGCGACGGCATGCGCGATCGATGGTTCGGTCGCGTACGAAACCTCGATCGTCTCGCCGGCTTTGGGCAGCGGCGTCTTCACGAGCGGGCCGATGCCAAGGCCGAAACCGATCGGCAACGTTCGCGTTGCCGGTTCGACCGCCGTCACGCGAAAGCGCGTCGTGCCGATTCCCAGCGGCGCGAGACGCACGAACGTCATGCCCGGTCGCGCGGCGAGTTCTTTGCCGAAACCAGGCGTGATCACCGAGACGTCGCCCGAGGGCCACTCGTTGAACTCGGTGAGGGTCATCGTACCGCGCGGCGTGCGCACCGTTCCGTGCAAGTGGAACTCGGCAAAGGTAACGTGTTTGGCGTCGCTGATTGCGAGCGCGGCGCGATCCGTCGGGCCGCGCACGAGCGCGCCGTCGCGGACCAGCATGCCCTGCGGCTGGTACGTGCGACCGATATCGAAGTAATCGCCGTTGACGCCGCCGACCGCGTGCGTCCGCACGCCGAGCGCCGACGTGCGTTCGCCGCCGGAGACCACGCGATCTTGCGCGATCGCAGTCCCGACGCGAAGCGTCGGTTCGCGCGGATCGAGGCCGAGCAACGTCACGACGAGGGGGCCGTGATCGGTCGTCATTGCGTACTGCCCGTAGATGAGCCCGGGCGCCGTCGCCTCGAGGTGAATGGCGCTCACGTGCGGTTCGCCCGCAATCGTGGTTGCGAGCGACCCCAGCGATGCGAGATCGTTCGAACCGTCACGCAACCAGCGATAGTGCCCGCGTAGATCGTGAACCTCACCTGCCGCATCGAAGGGCATGCCGTCGATCCGCCCGACTAGACGACGCGAACCGATGCCGCCGGCAGCCACAACGACGGGACCGTGCACGCCCGAGAGTGCGTGCGTCCCGAGCGTGAAGCCGCCGGCGACGACGTGCGCACTCGCATGCAGCGACGGACCGTCTTCGATCGCAACGTCGCGCAGCGTGCCCGCGCGAGCGTGAAACGGCGCGTCGGGCGGCACGAGCGCATCGAACGGTGCTAGCGGCACCGCCGCCGCCGTCCAGGTTTGAAGCGCCGTCCCGTCGTCGCGGGTTTTGGTGCGCCCCGCCAGCGGATAGCGAGCGTCGCCGTCGACGAAACGTGCGGCGACATCGTAACCCACTCGGCCGACGTTTGCCCGCACCGTGCCTGAGATTGCGTCGAATGAGAGGGTTGGCAGTGCGTCGCGGGTCAGCGTGAGCGTACCATCGGTGACGGCGACCGTCAGCGTCGCGTTTCCGCTGTGAAACGTAGCGAACGCATCGTGCGACCGCGCGCGGGCAGCGTCGCGATAACGGTCCGGATCGAAGGTCGCGTGCGGCGCTTGCAGGGCGAGCGTGACGGAGCGGTCGCGCACGACGACACGCGCCTGCGCCGCGACGACCGTCGCGGCACCGCCGGGCACGCTCGCGCGAACGTTCTCGAGCACGTATGCCGGCCCGTCGTGTTCCAGCCGCTCGATCGAAATCTCGAGACCCGTTGCGCCCGTCGCGGCGCGCAGGAAAAGCGCGCGCTCGATGGGTTCTCGAAAGAGAAAGCCGGCCAAGATGGCCACGAAGCCGAGCGCGACAAGCGAGGCGAGCGAGGTCGTGCGGGCCCGTGCGATGGCGATCACCGAAGGCGGGGATTCTCCGTCTGCCATGCCGCAACACCTTTTACGATGCGCCCGCTCGTTCGCAGAGGTCTTCCGGCGCTCGCGCTCGCGCTCGCCCTTACTTCGTCCGCTATGGGGGCGCCGGCCGCCGCGCCTGCGGCGCAGCCGGCGCTCGCGCCGCACGTGACCCGGCCGTACGTCGCGGTGCTGGTGTGGCACGACGTGCTACCGGTCAAGGACGTGTACTTCGATACGACGACCGCCGAGTTCGCCGGGCAGCTCGCGGCGATCGCGAAGGGTGGTTTTCACATCGTGACGCTGGCGGCATTGCGCGACCACCTGACGCGCGGCACGCCGCTGCCGAGCAAACCGCTCGCGCTCACCTTTGACGATAACGCGCGCGGCATCTACCTCAATGCCTTTCCGCTCTTGCGCGCGCACCACTTTTCCGCAACGCTCTTCGTGCACACGAATTACGTTGGAAAGACGACGAGCAAAGCGCACAACTCCTGGGACGACTTGCACGAGATGGAGCGTAGCGGGCTCATCGACGTCCAGAGCCTGACGGCAAACCATCCGCCCGATCTGACGAAACTCTCCGATGCCGACGTCACGCACGAACTCACGCTTTCAAAACGTTCGCTCGAAACGCGGCTCGGCCGGCGCGTGTACGCGCTCGTGTATCCGTACGACGTGTACGATGCACGGGTCGAACGGCTCGCAGCGAGAGCCGGCTACGTGCTGGGCTTCACCGAAGACCACGGCAACGCGGCCGATTCGCCGTCGCTCTTGGAGCTTCACCGCTATTCCATCACCGTGCCCGAGCGCTTCGCCCAAGCGCTCGGCGCGGTCGCGGGCGGCGGCTGAGCCCGTTAGGGCGCTTGGTGCGGACCGGCGTCCTCGTCTTCGATCCCCTCGAGGGTGATCGGGCCGCCGTAGAGGTGCGTCACGTCGCCGATGAGCATGACGGCGCTGCGCTCGTCGTCGATTTCGACACCGTCGACACTGAACCACGCGACGTCGTCATCGTCATCGTCGTCGTCGCCCGGGAGGTCGTCAGCGTCGTCGGTCGGGAGGTAGACGAACTGCAGCAGCTGGAGTTCGGCAAACACGGCGACCGCTTCTCGCGTCGCGGCAAGCACCTCCGCCCGCCGCACCGCATTGCCGGCCGCGGCGCTTGCGAGCAAGCGCTGGAAATCCGGCGTAAAGTGCGCGAAGCCCGGCAGCGTCGCGATATCGATCGGGTTGTCGTCCATGCGCAGGCGTTCGTCGCCTACCGCCAACACCCCGCGATGTCGGAGGCCTGCTTCGCGCGGCCGCTCGGCGCGAGCGCGTACAGGTCTTCGAGCGTTCGTAACACGTCGTAGTGCGAAATGTGTTGCGGGTAGCGACCCGCGCGGACCATCGGCCCGTAGAGCACGGTCGCGACCGAGTTTGCAGCGTCGAAACCCTCGTCCCACGTGAGGACGATGAGCGTGTCATGGGCGTCGGCCCAGCGCAGCAACGGGCCCAAGTGCGCGCCGAGCCACCCGTCGCCTTGCGCGATCGAGCCGTCGTGCATGTCGTCGTCTACGTCGGGCACGACGAACGCAACCGTCGGCAGCCGCTCGAAAGCGCGCGGGAAGTCGGCAAACCTGCGATGGCTGGCGCGCGGCACGTTGTCGAAGGCGACCCAGGGCGCGTGCTTACGCGCGTACGTACCGGCGGCACACACCGGCGATCCTCGGCTCGGCAGCGCTTCGGAGTAACCCGCGAAGGAGCGATGCGCGGCGATGAGTTCGCTGCCGAGGTTGGGTGCCGTGGGCGAAACGCCCGTCGCGGGGCAGCCGTCGCCGTTGTCGTTGGTGACACCGGCGAAAAGCGCGAGGTAATTCGGGAGGCTCGGATGCGTGACGCCGTGCGCGTTCGTGAAGAGCGCTCCACGCCGGGCCAGCGCGTTGATGTACGGCGCTTGCGGGTTGCCGACGATTTGGGAAAACGACTTGTTCTCTTCGACGATGACGACGACGTGCGCGGGCCGCGGCAAGGCCGCCGCGGCGGGCGACGCGCCGGTCACGACGGCAAACGCCCCGAACGCGACGGCTGCCACGAACACGCCGCACGGGAAACGGCGAAGGAACGTATGGGGACAAGAGAACACGTTGCGCTCGCTTCGCCGCGCCGCACGGCGCCCCCGGCGCCGCCCAGGGGAGCGCTACGCGCCGGGCCGAGGGGCCGCGCGATGAGCGGCGGCGAGAGAACGGCAGTCGTCTACCCGGCGGATGGCGGCCGGTGCCGTACCGACAGCGCTGCCGCGAGCGGCGCGCGCTGCTTGCCGAGGCCCTCGCCGATGCAATCGACGTATGCCGCGGTCGGGAAGACGTCGCGCGCCCGCTCGTCTTCGGATCCTTCGCACGCAACGACGTGTCCCCGTGGAGCTCGCAGGTGAGATCGTCGAGCGCTTTTCGCACCTTGCGTGCTACCACGCACAACAATCCGCCGAGAAGGCACTCAAAGCCGCCATCACGGCCCTTCACGGCGATGCCGTCCCGACGCATCTCGGCCGCATCTTACTGGCCGCGCTCGCCGAGTTCGGCGTCGCGGTGCCGGCGACGGTTCGCGACGCTGCACTGGCGCTCGATGCCTACTACCTGCCGACGCGCTATCCCGCTGCACTGGACTTCGCGGACCCGGCCGCGACGTTCGGCCGGGATGAGGCGCTGCGCGCTCTCGCCCGCGCCGACGCGGTTCTCGCGTGGGTCGACGCCTCGACCACAGAGTGATGACCATCACCGTGCTGGCGGGCCCGACCCGCTAGCGTACCTCCATGAAGATCGTCGGCTACTCTTCCTGGGCGCCCGACGAGCGTGCCAACGCCATTCGCCTGGCGTTCAAAGGGCTGCGCTCGCGAACGAACCAGGACTGGTCACTCGAGCACTTCGGTGCGTCGGATTTCAACGATCCGGCGGCGATCCACCGGCTTCGGGCCGCAATTAGAAATGCCGACATCCTCATCGGATGGCAGTCGATGAGCGTCGAGGTCGTCGAACGCATGGCGGCGCTGCTGACCGAGATGGATGCGGCGGGCGAGCTCGCGCATGTGAAGTTCCTCTGGTACGACATCCCGGACCCGCGCTTGCAGGCGCTGATGTTCAAGTCGCTCGGCTTCGAATTCGATATGAACAAGTCCAACCCGATGCGCGAACTCTCGATGACCATCAAGCGCTTCCAAGCGCGGCGCAAAGACGAGACGATCGACAATTTTTGGGAAGCCCGCGAGAGCTTTCTCGGCATGCAAAAAATGGTCGGCGCGGCGCCGCTCATGGCGAAGATGCTCAAGAAGCCCGTCTTCAAGTCGCTCGTGATGATCGGCTACTGGAATAACCGCTCGGTGAAGAACATCGAGAACATGTTTCTCTACTTACTGAAGCACTTTACCAAAGACGGTTTGGCAGGCGACGTCGAGCTGCCGGAAAAAGTCGAGAACGAAGGCATCTACCACCCCGCGCACAAGGGGCTCTTTCAAACACCCGAAGCGTTCCTGGCCTGGTACGAGCCGTGGTATGGGAAAACGTATGCGAAGAAGCCGTGGGACCGCATCGGCTTCATCACGCACGACCTTTTTCTGGTAGACTGGAACCATCCGGTGCTGGACGCCGCGATTGCCGAATGGGAAGGTCGCGGCATCGGCGTGATCTGCTCGATGACCGCGGTATTCAACGCGCACATCGTCTCGCGGGCGCATCTCAAGAGCAAGAAGGGCGAGCCGCTCGTCGGCGCCGTCTATCACAACGTGCCGCTGTATTTGGCAGGTTCGATGTTCGCGGGCGCGCCCGAGGCCTCGATCGAGTTCATCCGCGATCTCGGCAACCCGCGCGTCTACACGTCGCCCGTCAACGCCGCCATGTCGCGCAAAGAACTGCAGGCCTCGAAGTTCGGGGTCGCGTCGCTCGAATACATCGGCAACGTCGTCACCCCGGAAACCGAAGGCATCCAGCCACTGCCGCCGATCTGTTCGCGCGAAGCCGGCGAGATTATTTCTGCGCTCGAACCGATTCCCGATCGCGTGGCCTTGCTCGGCGACGTAACGGCGCGCTGGCTCAAATTGCGGCACGTGCCCAACTCCGAGAAAAAGCTCGCGGTCTTCGTCTACAACTTCCCGCCGGGACCCGGCAACGTGGGGGTTGCGTACTTTCTCGACGTCGCGGGATCGCTGCGCTCGATGCTGCTCGCGCTGCAGAGCGAGGGCTACAACGTCGGCGCGGTCGATGTGACGGATAAGGAGGTGTCGGACAAACTGCGCGACATGTACGCGGGCTACCTCAACGTCGGCGCAGTTTCGGTGGGCGAGATGCGCGACTGGGTTCACGAGATGTCCCCGCAGCACGAGGCGCTCTTTTACGACGTCTTCGGAGCGCCGCCGTCCACGATCCCGATCAAGGGTCTGCGTTATGGTAACGTGCTCGTGCTGCTGCAAGACATGCAGGGCATGGAAGATCTCTCGGTCATTCACGATAAAGCGGCGCCGCCGTCGCCGTGGCTGCTCGCATCGTATCGCTATGCGACGCGACGCTTCAACGCCGACGCGATGGTCCACGTCGGTACGCACGGTCTCGTCGAATGGAGCCGCGGCAAAGAGTGGTGTCCCGCCAAGGGCGACTACCCCGAGTTTCTCGTCGACGGCTGCCCGCACGCGTACATCTTCAATATCCTCGACCCCGTCGAAGCGTCGATCGCACGCCGGCGTTCGTATGCGACGATTCTCTCGCACCTCTGCCCGCCGCTGCGCGCGGTCGAGGGCAGCGAGGATGTACGCAACCTCCACCGGCTCGTGCACGACTACTATAACCTGCAGTCGAGCGAAACGGAAAAGCGCGACGACACCGCAGCGGAGATTGCGGAAATCGTCGAGCGTACGGGGCTGCGCATCGAGTCGCCCGGCGGCGCATCCCGCGATTTCGTTTCGAAAGTGCACGACGAACTCGTCGCACTCGAAGGGGAGTTCGCGCCGGCGGGCCAGCACGTGTTCGGGCGCAGTCTCTCCGAGGAAGACCGTCTCGATACGTTCCACGCGTGCCTCGAGTACGCGGACGTCGACCTCTACCGGCTGCTCGCCAACTGCTATGCGTTCGACTACGACGCGCTGACGCGCCGTCCGCACGAACGCACGCCCGACGGCACCTACCATCACGAGATCGTGGTTCAGTTACGCGAGGCCGGACGCGCGCTGCTTTCCGCGGAGGTCTTGCGCGGCCCGGGCAGCGGCGTCGACGGCAAGGCGAAGTTGCGCCAGCAGGCGATGCTCGGCATCTTGCAGTCGCGCTCGATCGCCGGACACACCCTCGCCAAGAGCCCCTACGATATCGAACAGCTCGCCGCATACGTCGACCGCGCGCGCGCGCTCTTCGCGGAACTGGGTCGCGTGGGCGACGGCGAACGTCTGGGGTTGATCTCAGCGCTCGCGGGCGAGTACCTCGCGCCGTCGCCGGGCGGCGAAGTGGTCGGCGACTGGACCGTCCTGCCGACGGGCCGCAACATGGCCTCGACCGACGTGCGGATGCTGCCGCGCGAAGCGGCGCAGCGCAAAGGCAAACGGACCGTCGCGCAGATCCTCGACGCCGCCGTCAAAGAACGCGGGCGGCTTCCCGAAGCAGTCGGTGTCGTGCTATGGGGTTCGGAGGTTCTCGAAAGCGAGGGCGTCGGGATCGCGCAGGCGCTCGATCTGATGGGCGCGCGCGTCGCCAAGGATCGCTTCAACCGCTCGGAACGCGCCGAGCTCATCTCGCTCGACGAACTCGGCCGGCCGCGCATCGACATCCTGGCCAATACGTCGGTCGTCTTCAAGAACACGTTCCCCGGTGCGATCAAGTTGATTCACGAAGCAGCGCAGCTTGCCGCGACGGCCGACGAACCACACGAATGGAACTACGTCAAGAAACACAGCGATGAGCTGATCGAGCGCGGCATCGATCCGCAGCTCGCACGCGCGCGGTGCTTCGGGATGGGCGAAGATGCGTTCATGGGCCAGGTCGGCATGATGCTCGACACCGGGCGTTTCGGAGACTTCAACGACATCGGCAACGCCTGGCTCAGCGACAACTGCAACGCGTACATCCCCGAATTTACCGCCATCCGCATCAAACCGGCGCCCGGAGTGCAGAAGTACCTCGTGGACAAAGTCGAGATCATCCAGCAGCCGCTCATCCAGATGGCGAGCGGCGGACCCGTCAAGGAAGATATGTTTGCGTCGTTTACGTCCGCCTTCGGCGCGGCCAAACGGGCGATGGGCCAGGACGACACGATGATCGTCATCAGCGACCTTACGAAGCGCGAACCGACGGTGCGCAATTTCCGCAACGTCGTCGTCAACGGCGTGCTCACGCGCTTTCATTCGAAAACCTGGCGCGACCGGATGCTCGAACACGGCTATTCCGGCGTCATGGAATTCGGCGATATCTTCAAGGCGATGCGTTCGACCGAAGCCGCCCTCGGCAACACGATCTCACCCGAACTGTGGAAGCGCACCGTCGAGGTTACGCTCGGCGATTGGCAGCGCATCGCCGACGCCAACCCGCACAAGACCCGCGAACTCGGCGAGACGCTGCTCGACACGCGCCGGCGCGGCATGTGGCAGGACGCCGCACTCGAGGACGCGCTCAAAGCCAAACTCAACGAACTCGACAGCGACGTCGAACTCGCGACGTACAAGAAACAGCTTGCGGGCGCAGCCGGCGACTAGCCCGGCCAGACCCTACGTTTCCGTCGCGCGCGCCTGCGCAGCGCGCGCCCGGTCGACGTCATCTGAGGCGGGTTTGCGGGTCGCGTCGGCGTTGAGGTCTTGCGCGACCGCTTGTGCCGTGTCGGGCGGCAATTTGAGGTTGCGTTCGTAGTTCTCGGCTTCTTGCGCGACCGCGGGCCGCTCGTCGTCGGCGCCGTCTTGCTCCAGATTCGTACGTTCGTCCATGCTCAATTGGGTGCCCCATTCCCGCAGCGTCATCGCCGCTCGGCCGGCTCGCCTTCGTTCCCGGCACTCCGGCGTCGGTCAGGCGGCCCGCAGTTCGGGATTCGTCAGCCAGATCACGAGCGCCATGACGAGTGCCACCGTCCCGCCCGTCACGAGACTCGCCTCGAGCCCCACGAACGTCGCGAACAAGCCGAGCAGCAGCGAGCCGCCGGGCACGAGTCCCAAAATGATCATCGAGAAAACGGAGATAGCACGACCGCGCATGTCGTCGGGCGACAGTGATTGCAGCATCACGTTGGAACTTCCGGCGAACGACAGCACCGCGCAACCGATGACGACGAGCACCGCGACCGCGACGCCGAAGACGTGAACGGTCCCGAGCACGATCGTGCCCGCCGCCATCGTAAGCGCGCTCGCAAACCACACGACCGCACGCCGGTCCGCACCGACGAACGCCGTGATGAGCGACCCGCCGATCGCGCCCGCGCCCGTGGCAGCGAGCAAAATCCCGAGGCCTCGCGCGTCGACGCGCACGACGTGTGCCGCGTACGCCGGCAGCAACTGCCCGTACGGGCGCACGAGCAAACATGTCACGACGAGCATCGCGACGACGGAGCGCAGCACGTGATGGCCGAGCAGGAAACGCACGCCCGCGAGGATCGAGGCGAGCACGCCCTCACGCACCGTCGAACTCGGCGGCGTCGGACGCATGAAGCACAGCGCCGCGACGACGGCAAACGTGAGCACCGCGTTTACGTAAAACGAGGCTGCCACGCCAACCGACAAAATAAGAATGCCGGCCACCGGCGGCCCGAGCACGCTCGGCGCGTTGAACGCAACGGAGTTGAGCCCGATCGCATTACCCAGCGACTCGCGCGGCACGAGCAGCGGCACCCAGCTCTGACGCGCGGGCGCATCGAAGGCCTGCGTCGCCGACCGCAACCCCGCGATCGTGAAGATCTCCCACAGTACGATTGCATGCGTGCTCGTGAGAATCGCAAGGACGAGCGCCGTCACGATTTGGATGCCGTTCGTCCACAAGAGCACCGCGCGTCGCGGGTACCGGTCGGCAACGACGCCCGCCAGCGGCGAGAGCAGCACGACGGGCACGGCCGAACTCGCGCCGAGGATACCGACGTCGAGCGAGGCGAGCGCAGGCGTGCCCGCGATCTGGACGACGAGAAACCCGAGCGCCGTGACCTGCATCCACGTGCCGACGTTGGAAACGAGCAAGCCGAACCACAACAGACGAAAATCTCGGTAGCGAAACGGGACCAGCAGCGCGGGCGACCGGCGCGGGACCGCCGTTTCGAGTGCGACCGGGGGTCGATTGCTAACACTCACGCGCGCGCGCCCGCACGCACCGCGGCCACGACAATCTCGCTCGCACCCGTCACGCCGAAACGCGACACGTCGACGACGAGGTCGTAGAAACGCGGGTCGCCCCAGAGCGTTTTATAGCGCTCTTTTGCGAAGGCACGCCGCGCGGCGTCGACGCGCTCGAGGTCGTCTTCGGCTTGGGCCGGCGTTTGCCCGAACGCTTCGACCAAGCGCGCGATCCGCCACGGTCGCGCGCCCGTCAGAAAGACGCGCACGAGGTCCGAGCGACCGGCGAGCACGCTGCCGGCGTTGCGTCCGAGGATCACGAGGTCGCCGCCGGCGGCCCGTTCGCGGATCGTGCGTTCGATTTCGCGCCGCATCGACTCGTCGAAGTCGCCCGGCAGCGGCGTGGCCGCGGGCGAGATGGATTCCGTCGTTCCGGCACCGAGCCCGCCGAGGATGCGTTCGGACAGCGATTGCCGCTGCGACGCGCGTGCGGCGACCACGTCGGCGGACGTCCCCAACCGCGCGGCGACGGTTCGCGGCAGGTCGTCCGTGAGCAGGCCGTAGTCGAGGGCCGCGGCCGCACCGTCGGCGACGGCGAGGCCCGCGGCGCCGTACTCGCGCGAGATGGTAACGATCACGGTTGCGACGCGTTCGCGCCCGTGAGCCGAGTCACCGTCCCCGCCGGGGCGGGCGACGTAGCGTAGGGCGTAGCTTCGGTACGTGGTGGGGTTTTCGTATGCTCAAGATCGCGGTGTATGGCAAGGGCGGCATCGGCAAAAGCACGTTTTCGTCCAACCTCTCGGCCGCGTTCGGGCGTTTGGGACGCAGAACCATCCAAGTCGGCTGCGACCCGAAGCACGACTCGACGTTCACGCTCACGGGCAACCTCATTCCGACCGTCGTCGAAGTGCTCTCGGCATATAAATTCAAAACCGAAGAGATCGAGCGCGACGAGATCGTTTTCAAAGGCAAGTACGGCGTCGATTGCGTCGAGGCGGGCGGGCCGCCGGCCGGCGCCGGCTGCGGCGGCTACGTCGTCGGTGAGACGGTGAAGCTGCTCGAAAAATTCGGCGTCTACAAGCAGTACGACGTGATGGTCTTCGACGTGCTGGGCGACGTCGTATGCGGCGGATTTTCTGCACCGCTGCAGCACAGCGAGCAGGTCATCATCGTCGCCACCAACGACTTCGACTCCATCTTTGCCGCAAACCGCATTGCGACCGCGATCGGCATCAAGCACAAGACGGGCGGCGGTCAACTGGCCGGCATCGTTGCCAATCGCGCCTCGCACTACGAACTCGTCGGACCGTTCGCCAAGCGCATCGGCACCGTTTGTCTCACGTGCATTCCCGAGCACGACGGCGTGCGCAAGTCGCGCTTGACCGCGCAAACGGTCTTCGAGATGGACGCGACGGGGGAACTGGGCGCGCCGTGGATGGAGCTGGCCGATCGCATGCTCGCGGGCGTGCCGCTCACGCTGCCGACGCCGATTCCCGAACGCGAACTCTTCACGCAGCTCGGGGCCGACTACGTTCGCTCGGCGGACATTCCCGCACCGGCGATGGCCGTCTAGCAGGAGCAATGCCGCGCCGGCGTAAGCGCACGGCTCCGAGCAATCTCGTCGGGAGATCACTCACGGACATTCGACGCCGCGAGACCCTTCGCGCAGTCGTCGAGACCTTCGCTCCCAGTGACGCGCGCATCGACCGCGTCACCGAGTACGCGGCGGCGGCCATCGACGGCCTGTCCGCCGGCCGGGCCGCGGACCTGCGTGCGCTGCTCGACTTGCTGGCCGTCCCGATGCGAGGCGGCGAGGCCGTGCGCGCCGCGACGCTGCGGGCGCTGGGGCACTCGCCGGTCGCAAAGATGCGCAGCGGCTTCGCGGCACTCAAACGCCTTTCGCTTTTCCTCGCGTACGCGGAAAGCGATGACGGCGAGGCCAATCCCACCTGGGCGCGCATCGGGTATCCCGGGCCGCGCGGCGACCGCGGGTTTGACGATGCGGCGTTGCCGCTCACGCTTGCGCGCGACGGCGAGATCGTCGCAGCCGACGTCGTCGTGATCGGTAGCGGCGCGGGCGGCGGCGTGGCCGCAAGCGCCTTCGCACGCGCGGGCAAACGCGTCGTCGTGCTGGAGGCAGGCGGCGCGTACGACGCGCGCGCGTTCCGGCAGCGCGAGATCGACATGTCGGCGCTGTACCTCGACGCCGGGCTTACGTCGTCGCAAGATCTCGGCGTCGCGATCCTCGCCGGAGCGACGCTCGGCGGCGGGACGACCGTCAACTGGTGCACGTCCTTTCGCCTCGCCGAGCGCGTCGCCGCCGAGTGGGAAACCGAAAGCGCAATCGCGGGGCTTGCGGCGGAACTCGCGCCGCAGTACGCCGCGCTCGAACGCGAACTCGAACTCGCGCCGGCCGCAACGCACAACGCCAACAACCGCGTCATCCTCGATGGCGCGCGCGCGCTCGGGCTTCACGCGGGCGCAATGCCGCGCAACGCCGCGACCGACTGCGGGGAGGGCTGCGGGTACTGCGGCCTGGGCTGCGCCTACGGCAAGAAACGCTCGACGCCGCGCGCATTTCTACCCGATGTTCCGGTCGCGGGCGGCTCGATCTACGCGAACGCGCGGGCCGCGCACATCGCGCTCTCGGGCAGTCGCGCGCACGGCGTCGCGGTCGAACAGACCGCCGCCCCCGGCGACGTGCGCCGCTTCACCGTTGTGGCGCACACGTACGTCGTCGCGGGCGGGACGCTACGCACGCCCGGGATTCTCGCGCGTAGCGGCGTGCGTCATCCCGCACTGGGCAAGCGCCTCTTCCTCCATCCCGTGGCCGCTTGCTTTCCCGAATTCCCCCACGCGATCGAGCCGTGGACGGGGCCGATGCAGAGCGCGTACTGCGACGCCTTCAACGATCGCACGGGCAACTATGGCGTGAAGATCGAGACGGCGCCCGTCCATCCCGGACTCGCGGCGCTCGCGCTGCCGTGGACCGGACGCGCCGGCCACGCCGCGGCCCTTTCGCACGCGCGGAACGCCGCGACGCTCATCGCCGTAACGCGCGACCGCGATCCGGGCGCGATCGATCTCGACGACGAAGCGCAGATCCGCTACACCGTCTCTCCGCACGACGCAGAAAACTTGCTCGCCGGACTCGTCGGTATGTTCGACCTGGGCTTCGCTGCGGGTGCCGACCGCATATCGACCTTGCATGCGGCACCACTCGCGATCGAGCGCTCGCAGTGGAACGCGAGCGCGCGCGTTGCGTTTGCGGAGCGGATCGCGCGCATCGGCAGCGGGTCGAACCGGCAGATCTTCTTCTCCGCGCACCAAATGGGAACGGCCGCCATGGGCGCGGACCCCGCGACGTCGGTCGTCGATCCTGCGGGCCGCGTGTGGGGCTACGACAATCTGCTCGTCGCAGACGCGTCGCTTTTTCCGCAGGCTAGCGGCGTCAACCCGATGCTCACCATTATGGCCATGGCGCGCCGAGTCGCCGCACACCACGGCGGCGTGACGACGGCGCGAGAAGCGCAGCTCGCGTAAGAGCGCATTGCACACGGCAGCGTGCGATTGACGTGGAGCGTCTGAGCGCGTTCGCTCGAGGCGTGGTGCGGCCGGCGATCGCAGCCGAGCTCGACCGGTTCTAGCGTCAACCGACGCGGGACGGCAAGTCCTCGCCCAGGGCGGCACGAATGTTCCGGTCCGATGCCCATTATCGAAACGCGGGAATTGCGCAAAGTCTTTCGGTCCGTCAAGCGCAGCCCGGGAGCACTCGGTGCGCTGCGTACGCTCTTCACGCGCGAGACGGTCGAACGCGTCGCAGTCGAAGGCGTAACGGTGTCGCTCGATGCAGGGGAGCTCGTCGGCTACATCGGTCCTAACGGCGCCGGCAAATCCACCACGATCAAGATGCTCACCGGCATCCTCGTGCCGACGTCGGGTGAGATCCGGGTCGCGGGCCTCGTGCCGCATCTCGAACGCAAAAAGAACGCACGCAACATCGGCGTCGTCTTCGGGCAGCGCAGCCAACTCTATTGGGATCTGGCGCTGGTCGAGTCGTTCGAACTGCTGCGCGCGATCTACGGCATCCCGCGCGAGCGCTACCGCGCCAACGTGGCGGAATTCACGGAGTTGCTCGAGATGGGCGACTTTCTGAGCACGCCCGTGCGCCAACTCTCGCTCGGCCAACGCATGCGCGGCGACTTTGCGGCGGCCATGCTGCACGACCCGCGCATCGTGTATCTCGACGAGCCGACGATCGGCCTCGACGTGCTCGCCAAGGAAGCGATTCGTGAGTTCGTCGCGCGCGTCAACGCCGAGCGCGGCACGACGTTCATCCTCACGACCCACGACCTCGCCGACGTCGAACGCCTGTGCAAGCGCATCGTGCTCATCGACGAAGGGCGCGTCATCTACGACGGCGGCGTCGAAGGCATCAAGGAGCAGTACGGCACCCACCGCACGCTAGTCGTGTCGCTCAGCGACGACCCGGTCACCGTCTCCGTCGCAGACGCCGAGCTCGAATCGCGCATCGGTAACGTCGTGCGCCTGCGCTTCGACCGCAAGGCGATCAGTGCCGACCAGCTGATCCGCCGCGTGACCGAAGCCTACCGGGTCGACGACGTCTCCATCGAAGAGCCTGCACTCGAGTCGATCATTCGGCGCATCTACGTCGAAGGCTACACCGACCCGCACGCGATGCCCGCGCGCGCCGGCGTGCCGTGAACCCGTTCGAGGCCTACCTCGAATTCGCGCGTAAAGCGTTCTCGCGCGAATCGACCTACCGCGTCGAGGTCTTCACGAGCGTCGGATCGCTCGTCCTGCGCGTGTATCTGCTGCGGTCGCTTTGGACCGCACTGTACTCTCAAAACGCTGCGCCCGCCCACATCCCGCTGCACGCCATGATCACCTACGCGACGGTCGCGCTCCTCATGTCGCTCATCCTCGAAGTCGACGGGACGCGTCTCATTCGCGACAAAGTTCGCGAGGGAACGATCGCGACCGACCTCATGAAACCGATCTCGCAACCCCTCTACTGGTTCAGCGACGGCTTTGGCCAAACGCTCTTCCATGCCTTGACGATCGTCCCGTCGCTTGCATTCGCGCTTTTACTCGTACACGTCGACGTTCCATCGCCCCCGGTCTTCGCGGCCTTCGTACTTTCGTTCGTGCTCGGCTATTTCGTCAACTTCTGCTTGAACTTCCTCATGAACGTCATCGCGTTCTGGACGCTCGAAGCGTTTGCGCTGCAAATGATGGTGCGCTGGGCGTCGGATCTCTTGAGCGGGCAGATTCTGCCTCTCGAATTCTTTCCCGGGGTGCTCGGCACGATCGTGATGAGCCTGCCGTTCGCAGCCATCTACTCGACGCCGCTGCGCATCTACATCGGCGAATTGCCGCCCGCAGCCTGGCCCGCGGCGATGGCGGTACAGTGCGGTTGGTTCGTCGGGTTCGCGGGGATCGCCGCCGTCGCATGGCGCTTCGCGGAGCGACGCATCGTCGTGCAAGGCGGGTAGTCGAGGGATCGCGCGAAAACGAGCGCGCATGGAAGATGTCGACCTCATCGTAATCGGCGCGGGACAGGGCGGCGTCCCGCTCGCGGTAGCGCATGCAAAGGCCGGCAAACGGGTCGTGCTCTTCGAGCGCGGCAGGATGGGCGGCAGCTGCGTCAACTACGGCTGCACGCCGTCGAAGGCGTTTCTTGCAAGCGCGCACAATGCGGGCCGCGCGCGACTGGCCGCACCGCTCGGAATCGATGCGACCGTCCGCGTCGATCAGCGCGCCGTAATGGCGCGCGTCCGGCGCATTCGCGACGAGTGGCACGACGGCGTCGAGAAAAAAGTTGCGAGCGCCGGCATCGACGTCGTGCGCGCGAGCGCAGCATTCATAGGCGAACGCACGGTCGCAGGGGGCGGCCGCGACATTCGCGCGGCCACCGTCGTGATCGATACGGGCACGAGCCCGGCGCTGCCGCCGATCGGGGGACTCGCCGAAACGCCGTACCTCACCAACCTCACATGGTTCGACCAGGAGACGCTGCCCCCGCGGTTACTCGTGATCGGCGGCGGCTACATCGGGCTCGAACTCGGTCAGGGCGCGCAACGTTTGGGTTGCGCGGTGACGGTCGTGCACTCCGCGCAACGCGTCATGGACCGCGAGGAACACGATGCAAGCGCCGCCGTCCACGCGGGCCTGGCCGCCGACGGCGTCGGCTTCGAACTCGGCGCGCGTGCGACGCAGGTGACGCACACCGGCGGCGTCTTCCGCGTACGCTTGGAGAGCGGGAAGACGCTCGAAGCGGAAGGTCTGCTCGTCGCGACGGGCCGCACGCCCAATAGCGCCGACCTTCAACCGCGTGCAGGGAACGTGCACTGCACCCACGGCGGTTACATTGCGGTCGACGCCCACCTCAAAACGACGTGCGACGGCGTCTATGCAATCGGCGACGTCTCGGGACAGCCGGCCTTCACGCACGTCTCGTGGGAAGATTACCGCCGCCTTGCATCGACCCTTGGGGGCGAGCCGCGTACGCGCGACGATCGCGTGCTCTCGTACACGACGTTCACCGAACCGCACCTCGCGCGCGCCGGGCTCACGCTCGCCGACGCGCGCGCGAAGGGTATCGCGGCCCGCGCGCAGACCCTCGCACTCGCGGACGTCGCGCGCGGCGAAGAGTGGAATCTTCAAAACGGGTTCATGCGGCTCGTCGTCGACGACGCGACGGCAAAAATCGTCGGGGCGACGTTCGTCGGCTACGAGATGGGAGAACTCATCCACGCCATGGGACTCGCGATCGAACTCGGCGCGACCTGGCACGACCTGGACCGGTTCGTCGCCATCCATCCGACGTTCGGCGAGGGGATGCCGTCGCTCGCGCGGCAATTTGCGGCCGACGCCTGAACGGCGGACCGCGGCGGCGCCAGGCCGTCTCACGTCGTGCCTGGAGGAGGCCGCATGTTCGTGATCCTCGCGCTCGCCGCCGCAATCGACATCGAGAATCCTTGCGCGCTTCTCGCGCGGCAAGACATTCGCGACGCGTTCGGCTGGAACGTCAGCCCAGGCGTGCGCAAGTCATACCGGTTGCCGGCCACCAACGCGTACGGCGAACTCTGCACGTACGACAGTCGCGACGGGTCGATCGTCGTCACGATCGGCCACGGCGGTGCGGGCCTCCCGAACAACGACGCCACGAACGGCCTCGCCCCGATACGCGTGGCCGACGAGGTCAAGGGTCTCGGTTTACCGACCGATATCGGCCCAGGCCAAGTGGTCGTGCATTACAAATCCCACGACTACGGCATCTCCGTGCAATTCTCCGACGCGAACTTCGCCGATAAGACCGATCTCAAGAAGCTCGCGCGCGCGATGATCCGCCGCCTGGCTCCCAACGCTGCGACGCACCGGCACGGGCGGGCCTTACTCCCACATAACGTCGTCGATGTAACAGAACTTCCAATGCTCGCCGCGCTCGCGCGACGCAATGATGGGATGCTGCGTCGCCGCGAAGTGCTTACTCGCGTGCCGATTCTTGGAGGAATCGCAGCACCCGACGTGGCCGCACGCCTCGCACATTCGCAAGTGGACCCACTCCTCGCCGAGTTTGAGACACTCTTCACAGCCGTTCGCACTCGGTGTGACGGGACGGATGCTCGCGAGATGGCTGCAGGGGACGGCGCTCATGCTGTCTCCTCGCCGCCGAGCGGCGGTACGTCCCACAGTACGACTTCGCCCGTGCCGCGTACCCGGAGATCGACGGGACCCGTGATGCGCACGGCGTCGCCCGCGCCGAGGGTCTCGGCGCCGGCCGCGTCCGCGCCGAACGTGACGTCCCCACTCGCAACGAACAGAAATGCCTTGCGTTCCGCGGCGATCGCGCGTGAGAGCGACGCGTTCTCGAGTCGCGCGACGTAGGCCGTCGCATCCTGCCAGAGCGCGATCGGGGCCGTGATGCCCGCTTCGCCGGTCGCGATCGCAAGCCAACGGTTCCGGCGGTCGTCGGTCGTAAACTCTACCTGCCCGTAGCGCGGCGCGAGTCCGGCCTCACGGGGAACGACCCACATCTGCACCAAGTGCACGGGGCGCTCGGAGGAGTGGTTGAACTCGGAGTGCGCGACGCCGGTCCCGGCACTGAGGTACTGCACGGAGCCTGCGCCGACGACGCCGCGATTGCCCATCGAATCGGCGTGCTCGAGTTCACCCTCGAGAACGTACGTGAGGATCTCCATGTCGCGGTGCGGATGGCGGTCGAAGCCCATCCCCGGCGCGACGACGTCGTCGTTGAAGACGCGCAAGGCACCCCAATTGAGGTTGTTCGGATCGAAATAGCCGGCGAAGCTGAACGAATGGCTCGTCTGAAGCCAGCCGTGGTCGGCCTGGCCCCGTTCGGCCGCGCGTTGAATCTGGAAGGTCGCAATCGTGCTCGTCATGGTATGGGTCATAACACTGCAGGGTTGCAAGGGTGCCGCTACGCCGGACCGAGTTCACCGCGCGCTTCGAGCCGCGCGAGCAGCAGGTGGTAATACAGCATGCCTTGTTCGGGTGCGAGCGTTGCGAGGGTGGCGGAAACGTCGACGATCGTTCCGCCCAGCGCTTGAAGGCTGCGCACGACGCCGCTGTCGTTTTCGGGAAAGACGTCGAGCCGCCCCAAGCCGCGTAGAAGCACGACCGCTGCGGTCCACGGTCCGATGCCTTTGAGTTCGCACAGCCGCTCCGAGGCTGCGGGGCTCGGCAACGCTTCGAGCATCGCTTCGTCGAGCGCACCGTCGCCGAGGGCGATTGCAACGCGGCGTAACGTCGCGATCTTCGCGGCGCTCAGGCCGGCGCGGCGCAGCGTCTCGTCGGGAGCGTCCAAAAGTGCCCGCGGTTCGGGAAAGGCGCGAACGACGGCGCCCGCGCATGCACGCGGCGATTCCAGCGACGCAATAACGCGTCCTAAGATGGCCGTTGCCGCGTGCAGGCTGACTTGCTGGAAGACGATCGCATTGACGCAGGCTTCCCATAGCGAAGCGTAACGCGGCGGACGGACACCGCGCATGCGCTCCGCAATCCCCGCAAGCCAGGGAATATCTGCGGCCGCACGAGCGAAATGCGCTGCGGACCGATCGACGCCGAGCGTACGCCGGACCAGGGCCAGTGCCCGCCGCGAATCGTCGCCGGCTTCGAATCCGACGATGAGAGCGTCGGATGCTGCCTGCCGCACGGTGACGATCCGCGGGCCAAACGGCGTCGCATGAGCCCGGACGTACGTGCCGTCGGGCGCGACGGCGTCGACCACGTTCGTCGAGAAACGGCGTAGAGCCGCGACGGTGAGGTCGAGCCGATAGGGCGGCACGACGGGGAGCGTCGCGGTGCAAACGGAATCGCTCACCCGTGACCCTTGCGGCCTACGTGCAGTACTGGCGCGTCACCCTGTTGACGATGATCGAGTACCGCGCAAACTTCTTCATGTGGTTCGGCTTCACGATCGTCTACCACGCCACCGCAATCGGCGCGCTGTACGTGACGCTGCACGAGTTCCCGTCGATGAACGGCTGGGACTTTCGCGAGATGGCGTTTCTCTACGGGCTCTGGATGCTCGGCCACGGCGTTCACAGCACGTTCTTCTTTACCGTCGGTGACGTTCCGAGCATGATCCGCGAGGGCAAATTCGATCGCTTCCTCGTGCGTCCGCTCGACCCGCTGTTTCAAGCGATGACCGTGCCTCAACAGAACTTTCCCGACGAGCTGCTTCTCGCGATCGCGTTTTTCTGCACCGCAACGGCATTCGCGGGCGTGCACGTCGACCTCGCATTCGTGCTGTACGTGCCGCTGGTCGCGATCGGCGGCGCGCTCATCGATTTCGGCATTCAACTCGCGATTACGACCGCGGCGTTCTGGGTCATCCGCATCGACACGTTGCGCTGGGTCGTCATGTCGCTCGAACAAGATTTTACGCGTTATCCAATCAGCATCTACTCGCGAGGCGTGCGCGTCTTCCTGACGCTCGTCGTTCCGTTTGCGTTCATGAACTATTTTCCGGCGACGTATCTGCTGCACAAAACCGACGGTGCGCTCGCGCTCTCGCCGCAGATCGGGCTCATCACGCCGATCGTCGGCGTCGTGTGGTTCGGGGCGTCGTACCTGTTCTGGCGCGCCGGCATCAACCGGTACCAGGGAACGGGAAGTTAAACCCACGCAGGCCTGCAAACGAAGACTAGTCCTTGAGCGCCTCCGTCGCGAGCGGCTCGAAGAGCGCCCCGGCAAAGTCGCCGACCGGTTCGATCCCGGCGGGCCGCAAATGCCGTACGAACCAGTGCGCGATCGCACGCAGGCGGAGAATGCGATTGCGCGGGTTACCGCCGCGCGAGAGACCGTGTCCGTCCCCCGTGAAGCGCACGAACTCGGTCTGCTTACGGCCCATGCGGCGTAGCAGGGTAAAGAGCTGCTCGCCCTGATCGATCGCACAGCGAAAGTCCCGTTCGCTGTGCTCGACGAGCAGCGGCGCGTCGATCTCGTGAGCGCTGCGCATCGGAGAACCTTCAAAAAGTCTGCGCCCGGCGTCGGCCGTCCAGGGCGAGCCCACCTCCCGCTCGATGAACCAGCCGAGGTCGGTCGCGCCGACCTCGCTCACGAGATCGTTGACCGCGCGCATCGAGACGCCGGCAGCAAAACGTTTGGAATGTCCGAGCAGCCACGTCGTCATGAAGCCGCCGTACGAACCGCCCGCGATCCCCAGGCGCGCCGGATCGACCCTCGATCCGGAGAGCGCGCCGTCGAGGAGTGTCAGCACATCCGCTGCGTCGATACCGCCCCAGTCTCCCGTGATCGCGTCCGCGTAGGCGTGACCGTAGGACTGACTGCCGCGCGGGTTGCCGTAAATCACACCGATGCCGTGCGCCGCGAGAATTTGAAACTCGGTCATGAACGCATAGCCGTAGGCCGCGTGCGGGCCGCCGTGCACTTGCAGCACGTACGGTGCCCCGTCGGCGTCGTCGGGATCGAGAATCCACACATCGAGCCGCTGTCCGTCGCTCGCAACGGGCCGCACGCGCCGCGGCGCGCGAAGCGAGCGTTGCGCCAGCCACGGATTATGATCCGTGAGTTGTGTCTCGCGACCGCTGCGGTCGAGCAGTGCGAGTTCGCTCGGCACCGTCGGTGTCGCATACGCGAACGCGATCGTTCCGTCGTCGCCGCGCGCGAAGGTGACGACGTCCCGCTCGCCCGTCACGACCATTCGGTGCGCCCCGCCCGTCCGTGCGAAGGCCGCGACGGCACACGTGCCCTCGTCGGCGAAGGGAACGAAAAGTTCCGCGTCGTCGGCCGCCCAGAGCGGGGCCTGCTGGCCCCCGCCGTTGCGCGTATCGCAGATCACGCAGTCGTTGACGGAACGATCGACGTCCGCGGACAGCGAGCGCACCGCGCCGCCGCCGGCGGGAACGACGAGCAGTTCGGTATTGAAGCGCCCACCCGCGTCGTCGCCGTGTTCGTGTCCGATGTACGCGATCTCGTCCCCGTCGTGCGAGAACGCGGGGTGGCTCGCGGGACCTCGCGACGCCGTGAGCTTAAGGACCGAACGATCCGCGAGCGTCACGACGAAGAGGTCGGTGCAGAACGCGTCCTCGGGCACGTCGATCTGCGCTGCAAATGTGATGCGCGTACCGTCGGGCGACCACGCAGGCGTCTGCACGTCGAAATCGCCGTTCGTCACGCGCTCGGCAACGGCGCTCTCGGCGAGCCCGATCGTAAAGAGATGCTTGCGGCGTCCGTCGAGCAGCCCGTCATCGTCGCTCTTGAAGGGAAGGGCACGGATATGCCGCGCACCGGTGCGCTCGTCGTGCGCGATGCGTGCGCTAGGGACGTCGAGCGGCGTCGTCGCGACGAACGCGAGTGCTTGCGAATCGGGCGACCACGACACGCTGCCGATCGCATCGTACGGCTCACCGAGCGCGCGTGCCTCGCCGCCGCCGAGCGCGACGACGTACACGCGCTTGCCGTCACCCCGCTCGCCGATGAAGGCGAGCTGGGAGCCGTCGGGCGCGACTCGTGGCGACCGGTCTTTTTCTCCGGAGGTAAAGCGCACGGGCGCCTCTCCGGCACGTACCGCCCAGAGCGCCGTGTGCATCTCGTTCTTCGCTTCGGACTGGGTCGCGCGGACGTAAAACACACGGCCGTCGGGTGCGAGCTGCGGATCGCTCGCGAGCACGAGCCGATAGAGGTCGCTTGGAACCAGCGGAGCCTGCGTCATTTCGAAAACGTATCCTCGACTGCTGCAAAGAGCGCTTGAGCTTCACGACGTTGGAACGCAGGCGTCGCGAGCTCGCGCTCCTGCTCCGGATTGGATATGAAGCCCAGTTCCACGAGCACCGCCGGAATGCGCGCTTCGTTCGTTACCGCGAGGTCGCGTGCGTGAAAAGCCGCCTCGCCGAGCCCGAGCGGCGCGAGCCGCGCACGAACCGCGTTCGCAAGCGGCATGGAGTTAGGGCGCAGCCAAAACACGCTCGTGCCGCGCGCGCTTCGGTCGAGCGCCGCATCGGCGTGAAGTGCGATAAACGCCGTCGCGTGCAGACGATTGGCGAGCGCCGCGCGGCCGCGATTGTCGCGCGCCTTGTCGGTCGCGACGCGATAGGGCTGCGCGAAAGAACGCGTCAGCACGGTGCGCGCGCCCGCGCCGCGCAGCAACGTACCCAGCCGCTCGGCGATGGCGAGCGTCACCTCGTTCTCGCGGACGCCCGTCGGTCCGACCGCGCCGACGTTGAGGGGCGAGCCGTCGGGATAGTGCGTGCCATGCCCGGGATCGAGCACGAAGACGTCGCCGCGCAGACGCTCTGCGTCGTTGGTCGCACCAGCCGCCACGCCGCATACGAGCACCATGCCGAGCGCGACCGCGCACGCACGTGCGCGCGCCGTTGTGAGAGGAATCACACTTGCGCCTTGCGTGCGAGGATTCAGGAAGTCCTCGCGGGGAAACCCTGACGCCGTGAAGCGCACCGCGTTTATGTCCGGGGTCACCGCCGCGATCTCGGCCCCACGCTTCGCACAAGCCGCAACGCTCGAATCCCAAATCGCGCGCGTAGCGGCGCAATCGTCGGGCACCGTCGGCGTATACGCGCGTCGCCTCGACGGCACGGCGCCCGTCACGTACAACGCGGGCGAAGTCTTTCCGTCGGCGTCGGTCATCAAGCTCGTTATTTTCGTATCGCTTTTTCAACTTGCCGAGCGCCGGCCGGGCATCTTTACCGAGCGCGTGCGGCTCGAGCTTTCCGACTTCGTCGGCGGTTCCGAAATTCTCGACGGATACAATCCCGGCACGACGATCGACATCGACACGCTCGCGCACGCGATGATCGAGCAGAGCGACAACACGGCCTCGAATTTGCTCATCGGGTACCTCGGCTTCGATGCGGTCGCAACCACCATTCGCCGGGCCGGCCTCGCGCATACGCGACTCCAGCGCCACTTCATGGACCCGCGCGCCATCGCCCACCATAGTAAGAATCTCACGAGCGCGCGCGACATGGGTACGCTGCTCTATCTCATCGAGAAGGGTGCGCACGAAGCCGTGCGGACCGTCGCATCGCCGCGCTCGTGCCGCCGGATGATCGACATCCTCTTACGTCAGGAAGACCACGACAAAATAGCGCGCGGCCTGCCCAGAGGCGTGCCGCTCGCAAATAAGACCGGCGAAATCGACGGCGTGCGCAACGACATCGGCATCGTCGATCCGTACGGCGACTCGCCCTACGTCATCGCGGTACTGACGAAGGATCTTTCCGACTTCTCGCTCGGCAACATCGCGATCCGCAAGATCGCGCGCGCCGTCCATTCGGCGCTCTACTAAAACGCATCGCCGCGCTTCTTTAAGAAACCGAGTTTCCCGGCGAGTTTACGGGGTCGGTTTGTTGCGTTCGTAAGCGAGGTTGCGCCGGTTATGCCGAGTCGCCTTCCCGCCGCGAACGCCGCAACGATTGCCTCCGGGGAGACTCGCATGCTGATCTCGTCCTGCAGCTTCGCCTCGATCTCCCGGTCGAAGCGCAAACCCACGCGCTGCGACCGTCGCAGCGTCTCCTCCATACAAGCGAACATTTGCGCGGCCCGAACGCCCTCCCCATCGCGCGCAATGAGGAGCGCACATCGCTCCAGCAGCAGAGCGGCGTCCGTGATAAGTCCACGTTCGAGCAGCGTCTCGATCGCTGCGTTCGCCGTCCGCAGCGCCTCCCGATCGCGGTCGACTGCCATCAAGCAGTCGACGACCTGAATCACGGCGCGCATGTGCGCCGACGTGCGCAGGCCCGGGTCCAGCTTGACGGCCTCCTCGGCGAACCGCAGTGCGGTGTCGTTCGCGCCGCGCAGCCGTGCCACATCGGCGCGGATCGTCAGGACGAGAATGCGGTCGGCCTCGTCGAGCTGCCTGGACGCACGCGACTCGATACGCTCGACGCGGTCCACCGCGCGCTCCGCTGCATCTGCATCGCCAAGCTCGACAAAGGCTCGTCCGAGAAAGCGTAGCGCCCGGCAAGTCCGTACGGTCGTGCATCCGATGAAATGTGTCGACGGCGCGGGCAAACCGCATACGCGCGTTCTCACTGTCGCCCTGCATCAGCAGGACGTTTCCCGCCACGATCAACGCTCGTGCGCCGATCGTCACGTCGCTCACGGTCGCCGCGATGTCGCTCGCGCGCGAGGCCAACTCGACCGACATCGCCGGTGACGCTGATTGCGCCGCACACAGCGCGATCCCGAAATGCAGCACCGCGTCTCGCGGATCGCTTCCGCCTGCTCCAAGTTCGTCGCGGACACGTGCGAGCCAGCGGTAGCCTTCGGGCGTTCGACCGATCGCGGGCCAATAGTCGGGTCCGGCGACGAGTTCCAGCGCCGCGTCGCGGTCGCCCGCCCCTAGCGCCCAGTCAAAGGACTGCCGCACGTTGTCCAGTTCGGCTGCTAATGCTGCGAAGGGTTCGTAAGACGACGCGCGCCAGGCCGGCCGTGAACGCATCGCGCATGCGGGACCCGAGCCAGCGCGCTTGGCGATCTGCGACATGCACCATCTCGGCATCGCCGGCGAGCGAAGCGGCGAAAGTGCGCGTCGTCTCGTGGATTTTGAGCCTGTCCGCCGGCTGCGATTCCAGTAGCAGCGATGTGTCGATGAGCCGGCGGATGTCGGGTGCACTCTGAGGACCGCAGAGCGCTCGAGCGCCGGCCGCCGTCGTCCCGGCGGCAGGATACGATAGCGCACGCAATGCGGTACGTTCGGCCTCGCTGAGAAGGTCATAGCTCCATCCCAGAGTCGCCCGCAAGGTCCGCTGATGCTCGACGGCGGTGCGCCGTTCCGCTTCCCGAAGAAACGCCGGGCCTCCAAGCATTGCGAGGATCTCGTTCTCGTGATGCGTGCGCGTCAGCGCGGCTGCGAGCTCGATGGCGAGAGGGATGCCATCGAGGCGCCGAGCGACCTCCGCGGCCGCTTCATGCGAGAAGCGCGCGGCGCCGAGTGTTGTTGCCGCCGTGGCTCGATCGAGGAACAGAGCGACCGCGGCATCAGCGATATCGAGCGGCTCGAGCCGGTGGAGCGTCTCGCCGTCGACGAGCAGCGGCTCGCGCGACGTCGCGAGGATGCGGACGCGCGGACAGCCGCGTATCAGCGCTTCGACGACCGTCGCTATCGCCTCGGCGACGTGTTCGCAATTATCGAGTAACAGCAACACCTCGCGATCGCGCAATAATGCTACGATCGCTTCGAGCGACGACGTGCTGCCGCCACTCGCGATGTCGAGCGCCGCTGCGACGATCGAATGGGCAAAAGCGGGATCGCGCAACGACGCGAGCGCGACGAAGCGGACGCCTTCGGGAACGGCCGGCGCGAATGCGGCTGCAACTTCGATCGCGAGACGCGTCTTGCCCACGCCGCCCGGTCCGCATACCGTCACGATGCGCGACCGGCTTAAGGTGGCGACGAGCGTCTGTTGTTCGCCGGCTCTGCCGAAAAATGACGTCGCGTACGCCGGAAGGCGAACTTGTCCGCCGTCTATTCGTGTGGGCGCCGGCCGTGGCGGGCGCAGGCGCCTGCCGGCCGCGTTCCATTGGGCGGTCTCCTCGCGCGTTAGCCCGAGGGCTGCGGCTAGAAGATGGCGCGTCGAGTCATAGGGAGCTCGCCGCGTCCCGCGTTCGAGCGCGCTGATACTATCGGCGCTGAGCCCCGCGCGTTCGGCCAGCTCTTCCTGAGACAGTCCAGCACGCAGCCGCAGGCGCCGTAGCATCGGCCCGAACTCTTGCGTGGCCCCGTCTATCACGTCGCGCCTCACTGAACTGTCCGGGTCAACTGTACGAGTCGCGGTGTCCTTCGTTGGCCGCGAGCCTCACCATCGCAGCATGATGTTGATTACCCAATCGCCCACGCTCACCCGGCGATCAGCGCTAGCCGGGACCTTCGCAGCGATGTTCGTGTCCGGTTGCGGCGCGAATTCTGCGCCGCCCGTTCCGTCACCGGCTGCGGCGACCGCGCTGACCCCCGACAGCGCGGGCGTGAATCGGCTCGTCAGCGCGTATCTGGCGGCTTGGAACGCGCACGACGCCAATGCGTTCGCTCAACAATTTACGACCGACGCGGACTTCACCAATCCGACCGGTGTCTATGTCCACGGCCGAGACGCGATCGCCCAGTTTCATTCCAAAGCATTCTCGACGGTGTTTGCGGCAAGTACGCAAACGCTGGCCCCCGTCGACATTCGTCCGGTCGCAAGCGCGCTCTGCGCCGTTGACGGACATTGGACGATGACCGGAGCAACCGTGCCGAATTGGCCCGCCGTCCAGCATGGGATTCTCTCGTGGCTAACTGGCGCAGCAGAACGACGGCTCTTGGCTTATTGCCGTCATGCACAACGTGACGCTGCCGCCGTCATAGCGCGAAGCGCACCGTTAGGCCGCGGGTTCGATCGTGACCGACTCCATCACGTCGCCGACGCGGATGGTATCGACGACGTCCTGCCCTTCGACGGTCTGGCCGAAGACCGTGTAGTTCTTATCGAGAAAGCGCGCGTCGCCCAAGCAGATGTAGAATTGCGACCCCGCGGAATTGGGACTCTGCGAGCGAGCCATTGCGACCGTGCCTTTGACGTGCGGCCGATCGTTGAATTCGGCGTCGAGGTTATAGCCCGGGCCGCCCGTGCCGCTGCCCTGCGGGCAGCCGCCTTGAATGACGAAGTTCGGCTCGACGCGGTGGAACGTCAGGCCGTCGTAAAAGCCGGCCCGCGCGAGCTTGATGAACGCGGCGCTGTGGATCCGCGCGTCGTGCGGATAGAACGAGAAGACGATGTCGCCTTTCTTCGTGTGGACGCGCGCGCGGACGTGTTCGGCTTCGCCGGCTAGTGCATCGAGTTCGGCACCGGTCGGCGGTGTGTTGGACGCCATTTCTCCTCCAAAACGAACCGGCCGCAGCATCGGCTCGAGAACGTCCGGGGCGTTGCGCAATTCGCGCTCGAACACCTGTCCCCGTGCGAGGGCGCGCAGCTTTGCCGCGCGCGGCAAGCGTTTGAAGCGCAGTTCCTCGCGCAACGCCGTCGCGCGGTCGGGCACGAGCCAATACGCGCGCAAGCGGACGGGCAACCGCGAGCGGACGTAGCGTGAGCCTGCACCCGCCTGATGGGCAGCCAAGCGAGCCCTGAGGTCGGTCGTCCATCCGGTGTAGAACGACCCGTCCTGACAGCGAAGCACGTAGACGAACAGTGACATTACGTACTACTTAATGAAATTCGGGACCTTTTCGTTTTAAGTAAGAACCGCACGGGAAATTGACTAGCAACTGTGATTAGTACGCACGATGCGGTGTTGGACTTCCGGGTTCCGCCGCAACCGCATCTGTCCCGCGTCGTTCGCGAAGGCGTTACCGACTTCGCACGGGCGCATGCGGTCGGAGAAGACGACCTCGCGCATTTTCTCACGGCTCTCGGTGAGGCGATCGCCAACGCCATCGAGCATTCCCACGCCGATAGCGCGATCGAAGTCGAGATCCGCATCGGCGAGGACCGCATTCTCGCAACCGTTCACGATAGCGGCGTGGGCTTCGATACGACGCTCGTCGTCGAGCCGGCGCTTCCGGAGCCGACCGCCGAACGCGGCCGCGGGCTGCCGATCATGCGGCGCTGCTCCGATGTCTTCGTGGTCAAGAGCGAACCGGGCGAAGGCACCGTGGTGGTCCTGGGCCGCTATTTCCGCAAGCCGAGCGAACGCAGCGGCGTCGCGTGACCTGGGCGCGCAGCGGACGCTGCGCGAGGTGACCATCATCACCGGTGCGGCTTCTCCCGAGGCCGCAAGATGGACCAAAGCGCGAACTTTGGAGTACATCGGTGTTCGATTCGCAGGCGGAGGTCATCGAGCGGGACGATTTCTGTTCCCTCGCGCCCATCGGCTGGCTGCACCACAAGATGCAGGACAGCTTTTTTCTCGTAGTCGGGACCGGCTCGTGCCAAGGCTTTTTGCAAACGGCACTCGGCGTGATGATCTTCGCCAAGCCGCGTTTCGCGACGGCACTGCTCGATGAGGACGATCTGGGTGGCGCCGATCCGCTGACGGGCCTGCGGCCATTGGTTGCGGCGATCGTGGCCGAGCACGCGCCGCGTGCGATATTCCTCGCCTCGACGTGCACGCCCGAGATCCTCAAGATGAACGTGGCCGGTTGCGGGCCGCCGCTCGAAGCGGAGTTCGGCGTGCGCGTGTATCCGTGCCGCCTCGACGGTTTCGACCCCGCCTATACGCAGGGCGAAGATCACGTGCTGCAGGCTATGCTCGCCCGCGCTCCCGAGACCGAGGAAAAGAATCTCGTCATCCTCGGCTGCATCTCGCCGCTCGAAGAAGCAGAAATTCGCGTGGAGTGCGCGGCGATGGGGCTGCCCGTGCCGGCGTTTCTTCCCGCCGAAAGCGCGCTCGCGCTGCCGGCGATCGGCCCCAACACGGTGCTTGCGCCCGTGCAGCCGTATCTCTTTGCGGCGGCGGCCTTCGCACAGCGCGAACGCGGCACCGCGCTCCATAAGACGGTGTTCCCGTTCGGACCCGACGGGACGCGCGCGTTCTACGAGACGCTAGCCGCGACGTTCGGCAAAACCGTTTCGTACGCCGGGCGCGAAGCCGAGGCATGGGCGGCGCTCGCGCCGCTGACCGCGGTCTTGCGCGGCAAATCGATCGCTTTTTGCTCGGATGCGATGCTCGAACTGCCGCTGGCGCGCACCTTGCGGGCTGCGGGTGCCGTCGTGCCGCTCGTCGGCACCCCGAATATCTACAAGAAGTTCCACGCAGCCGAACTCGCGCTGCTCGCCGGCGTCGATATCGTGGAGCGGCCGGATCGATACGAGCTCTTCGCCCGTTTCCTCGCCGCTCCGCCCGACCTCGTCGTGGCGAATCTCAACGTCGCGAACCCGCTCGAGGGCATGGGCCTCTCGGTGAAGTGGTCGACCGAATTGACGTTCCAGCCGATCCACGGCTTTAGCGGAGCGGCGACGCTCTTCGGTATGTTCGCCGCCGCGATCGAACGCCACGAGGCACTCGCGGCCCGCCGCGCACGGGACGGCTCGCAGGCAGCGCCGATCGATCTGCATTACTTCCGGCCGATCGAGCGGGTGAGCGCGTGAAGCTTGCGATTTGGAGTTATCAAGCCCCGGCCCACGTCGGCGTCTCCAAAGCAGCGGCATCGTTTTCAAAAATCCATTGCGTCGTGCGCGCGCCCAAGGGAGACGGCTACGGCACGATCATGCTCGCGATGTTCGAACGCTTGGGCGTGATGCCGCCCCTCTCGTTTTGCGCCATGTCGGAAGCGACGCTCGCGGGCGCCGCAGCGAATTTGCCCGCGGTGCTGCGTGAAATCGATCGGCGCGACGCGCCCGAGATGATCGTCGTCACGCGCAGCGCAACGGCATCGGTCTTGCAAGAACCCCTCGACGGCGAAGTGGCGATGATGCCGCCGGGCGACGTCGCGGCCGAAATTTTCATGGCCTCGACGCACCCCATGCGCGATACGGAAATTTCGGCGTTCGCCAAAACGACGCAAGAAATCGTCGCGCACTATGCAGCCGACGTAACACGGACCGACCGCCCGTCGGTCAATCTCATCGGCCCCTCGCTGCTCGGTTTTCACGACCGGGCGAACGTCGAGTCGCTGCGGCGCACGCTCGGGGTCGTGGGCATCGAGATCAACGCGGTCGTGCCGCTGGGTGCCTCACCCGCTGACCTACGCGGCATCGGGCGCGCCTGGGTCAACATTCCGACCGCCCACGAACTCGCGATGCCGACCTTGACGTACCTGCGAGAGCGATTCGGAACGCCGTTCCTGAACGAATTGCCATATGGCGAAGCCGGCACGACGCGCTTCCTGCGCGAACTGTGCGGTCACTGCGAAATTCCGCAAGAGCGCTGCGCGCTTGCGGCTCGCGATTCGAAGCTGCTGTGGTACGCGCGCACCGTCGACGCGCACGCGCTCTCGTCCAAACGCGTCGCGGTCTTCGGCGCGCCGACGGCCGTCGCGGGCATCGCGCGCGTACTGCACGACGAGCTCGACATGAACGTGGAATTCGTCGGGACGTACGCGCTCGACTATGGGGAGTGGTTACGCGCGCGCGTGGCCGATATTACGCCGAACGTGCTGGTCACCGACGACTACCGCAGCGTCGCCGCGGAGATCGACCGCACGCGGCCCGACATCATGTTCGGTTCGCAGATGGAACGCCACTCGGCGAGCGGCTTCGGGGTTCCCTGCGCGGTCGTCTCTCCGCCCTCACACATCCTCAATTTCCCGCTCGGATACACGCCGTTCATGGCCTACGAGGGCGCAAATCACATCGGCGATCTCGTCAACCAAACGCAGGTGCTCGGGCTCGAACACCATCTCATCGAGACCTTCGGCCCGCGCGGTCAAGGCCGATTTGCGGAAGCGGCGCCCGAACCCGGTGACGAGGCCGCAGTGCGTATCCCCGTGACGGCCGGCGGCAGCGACGCAGAGGATGTACGCTGGAATGCAGCCGCCGAGAAACTGCTGGGACGCGTGCCGTTCTTCGTACGCAAAAAAGCACGTACGAACATCGAGAAGTACGCCAGAGACCGCCACATCGCGCTGATCGACGAGACCGTGATGCTTCGCGCCCGCGAGCACGTCGGTGGCTGAAAGCGTCAAAGACCCGGCGGCAGCCCAGGGGCGCGTCTTCGGCGCCTCCGCGCGTTCGGCGGTCGAAACCGCCGGTCAATTCGGCGCGATGATGCTGCCGTTCGCCGATCGCACGACCGGCGCCGCGCGCATCAACGCCTCGCTCAAGACGTTCGCAAAACCCGGCACGTGGTTCGCGCCGATGTGGGCGACGATCGTCGGCTGCGTGGCTTCCGGGAATGCGCACTGGGAGGCCGCCTCGCTCGGGCGCATCGCGCTCGGCATGCTCCTTGCGGGACCCCTGCTCTGCGCGTTTTCGCAAGTAACGAACGACTGGTTCGATCGCGACGTCGATCGCATCAACGAACCCGATCGCCCGACGGCCGCCAATGCGCTGGCGCCCGGCAAGATCCTTGCGATTGCACTCGGCCTCGCGGGCGCCGCGCTCGTGCTCGCCTGGGCGCTCGGGACGGCCGTATTCTGGCTCGCGGCCGGCGGTCTCGCGCTCGCGCTCGCCTATAGCGCGCCGCCGCTGCGGCTCAAAGCGCGCAGCGGCTGGCTCGCCAACGCGGCCTGTGCGTTCGCCTACGAGGGCTTCGCGTGGGTTGCCGGCGGCGCAATCTTCGGGCACGTCACGCCGGGCACGCTCGTACTCGCGACGCTCTATTCGGTCGGCTCGCACGGCCTCATGACGCTCAACGATTTCAAGAGTTACGAAGGCGACCGGCGCTTGAACCTGCGGTCGCTGCCGGTCATGCTGGGCCTTTCGGGCGCGCTTCGGGCAGCCTTCGCCTTCATCGACATCTTTCAAATCGCCGCGATTGCGTACGTGCTCGCCCAGCGCATGTATCTGGCGGGCGGCATCATGCTCGTCCTCTTTCTCATCCAGCTGCCCATGCAACGGAAGCTCGCGACCGACCCCAAGGGCCTCGCGCCGTGGTACTGCGCGAGCGCGATTCCGCCGTTTGTCTGGGGGATGCTCGTGTCCGCTCTCGCCATTCGTTCCGGAGGGTTTTAGCAGATGGACGTTATCGTAGTCGGCGCCAATATCGGCGGTAGCGTGACCGCAGGCGACCTCGCGGCGAGCGGCGCGAACGTGATTCTCTTGGAGCGTGATCTCGGGCGTAAAAAGCCGTGCGGCGGCGCGATTCCACCCAAAGCGATCGTGGAGTTCGGTATCCCCGGCCGCATCATCGAGCGCAAGACCACGCGCGCCGTCATGATCGGTCCGAGCGGTTCAGAAACCGGCATGGACGTTCGCGGGACGCGCGCGCGCGAAGACGATTACATCTGCATGGTTACGCGCGAAAATCTCGACCGTGCGATGCGCGAGAAAGCGCAATCCGCCGGCGCCGATCTGCGCGAAGCATCGTTCGTCTCGCACAGCGAAGACCCCAGCGGCAAAGTGCACGTAAAAGTCCGTTACCGCGGCGGACGCGAGCAGACGCTGCTTGCGGACGCTCTGGTCGGGGCGGACGGTGCCGGTTCGGCCGTTGCGAAATCGTGCGGCCGGCCCGCGATCAAACACGCATCGGCGATTCAAGAACGGCTCTCTTTGCCCGACGACGCGATGGCCTACTACGAAAAGACGGCCGAACTCTATCTCGGCAACGACGTCTCGCCGGATTTTTACGGCTGGGTCTTTCCAAAATCGGATCACGTGGCCGTTGGAACCGGCTGCCGGCCCGAACACGCAAACCGGTCCTACGCCTTTTTGGAAGGCGTGAAGGCACGCGCGGGCCACAAATTGCGCGGCGCCAAACGGATCCTCCTCGAAGGCCACCCGCTGCCGATGCAGCGCTACAAGAAATTGGTCTACGGACGCACGCTGCTCGTGGGTGACGCGGGCGGGATGGTCGCGCACACGTCGGGCGAGGGCATCTATTTTTCGATGGCCGCAGGTCGCCTGGCCGCGCAGACACTCCACGCCCACTTCGGCGATGCGAAGTTCAAACTCGAGCGCTACGAGAAGAGCTGGCAAAAGCGCTACGGCTCGATGTTCGACTTCCTCGAGGTGCTGGAGCGGCTCTCGTACCGCGGCGACAAGAATCGCGAGTTCTTCGTCGATATGTGCGGGACGAAAGAAGTTCAGGAGCTGACCTTCGACAGCTATCTTTTCAAAGAGATGGCAAAGGTATCGCCCGCCCACCACGCACGCATGGCGATTAGCGGCGTCAAGGCCGCGCTTTCGAACTGGACGCACCCGCGTGCGCCGCTCTCCGCCGGGCCGCCGCACATCACCGCCAAAGAGGCACTCGCGCTCACCCGGCTTGCCGTCAGCGACGGCGTGGGCGTCGACGAGCGCGCTTTCGCCAATGCGTCGTAACGCACTGGAACTGGTCGCTGCCGGGGTAGCGGCCATGCTCTTGGGGACCGTCGTCCTCTTTTACGACCGGCTGCGCCGCCGCGTGGAGTTTGCGGCGACCTCGGCGGGCATCGTCGACCCCGACCGGGTGGCGACCGCGCCTTGACGGCGGCGCCGCCCGCGTGGTACGGTCGCCAAGACGTGAACGACGCACAGCGCCTTATTCTTCGCTCCCTTATCGCCCCGGGTCGGGCTTAGCTTCGTTCGTCGCCGCTCACGCACACGATGGACCTTGCTAAGCCGGCGAGGTTTTTTTATTTCCCGATAGGAGCGTCATGCCGTCCGTCCCGCTCGAACACATGCAGATCGCGCCGTACTACTGGTTCGACGGCGAGACTGCGCTGCGCGAAAACGTCACGGTGGACCCCTTCGCCCACGGGCTCCATTACGGCACCGGCGTCTTCGAGGGCATTCGCGCGTACGCGACACCGCACGGCCCCGCGATTTTCCGGTTGCGCGACCATATGCGGCGCTTCCAGCGCTCCGCCGACGTGTACGGCATTCCGCTCGCGTGGGACGTCGATGCGCTCTGCGACGCCGTGGTCACGACCCTCGTGCGCAACGAGCTCGACTCGGCGTACATCCGCCCGCTTGCGTTCTTCGGTGAAAAGACGATCTCGCTCGCCCCGCGCTTCCACTGCCCGTCCCACGTGCTGCTCGCCTATCGTGCGCTCGGCAACTACTTTGGAGCCGGTCAGGAAGGCGGCATCGCGGTGACGCTGTCCCCCTGGCGAAAATTCTCTTCGAAGGCGCTGCCGTCGACGGTCAAAGCCGCGGGGCACTACGCGAACTCGGTACTCGCGATGCAGGATGCAGTCGGCCGGGGTTTCGATGAGGCGATCATGCTCAACGACCGCGGCGACGTCGCTGAAGGCACGGGGGTGAACATTTTTGTCGTCAAGGACGGCTCGCTGCGCACGAACGATCGTTCGGCCGACGTGCTGCCCGGCATCACGCAAGCGAGCGTTGTCGACCTCGCGCGCGAACGTGGCCTGACGGTCGATGTCGGGTCCCTGAGCATCGACGAGCTCCACGCGGCCGACGAGGTGTTTTTCACCGGCACGGCCGCTGAAGTGACCCCGCTGCGCTGCCTCGACGATCACGTGTATCCCGCCGCAAAACCGGTCACGGCCCTGCTGCGCGCGGCGTATCTTGCGGCGGTCGCAGGCGAAGACGAGCGCCATCGTGACTGGGTGACCTTCGCGGACGAGTTGCGCGTGGCGGCCGTCTAGTTCGTCACGCAAGGGCGCGCCGGGCACGCGTATAAACAGGCCCGATGCTTCGCCCGCTCGTCGCACGCGCGTTTGTCGCACGCGCATTCTTTGCCGCACTGATCCTTGCCGCACCGGCCCTGCCACTCGCGCCGTTTGCCGCGCGCGCTGCCGACGAACCGGCGGTCCCGCCGCTCGATCCCACGGTCGTCGCGGCGCTGGGACGCGTGAAGGCTGCCGATCTCCGCGCCATCGACACGAAGCTCGTGTCGTTCGGCACGCGTAACCTCTTCTCGGAGGGGCTTCACGACCGCAATCGCGGCGTCTACGCCGCACGCGACTGGCTCGCCGGGCAATTTCGCGACATTGCCAAGACAACCGGCGATCGCATGAGCGTCCGCCTCGATACGTTCCTGCAGCCGAAAACGGAGCGCACGCCGCGCGCCGTCGAAACGTCGAGCGTCTACGCGACCTTGCGCGGGGACGATCCGTCGCGCGGCACGCTCGTGATCTCCAGCCACTACGATTCGCGCAATTCCGACGGCAACGACGCAACCCGGGACGCGCCCGGCGCCGACGACAACGGCTCGGGCGTCTCCGCGGTCGTCGAAGCCGCGAGGGCGCTTGCGCCGATGCACTTCAAAGCGACGCTCGTTTTCGCGTGCTTCGACGGCGAGGAACAGGGCCTCTTCGGCTCGGCGCACTTTGCGAAAATGCTCAAGGACGCGGGCGTTCGGGTCGAGGCGAACCTCAATAACGACATCATGGGCGCCTCCGTCGGCCACAACGGCGAATCCGCACCGGACGACGTGCGTCTCTTCAGCGAGGCGCTCGCCGCCGGCGCGAAGCCCGCGCGCGTCAATGCCACCGGTACCGAGAACGACTCGCCCGCGCGCGAACTCGCCCGTGCCGCCAAGGCGATCGGCGAGGCCTACGTGCCGCAGATGCACGTGAATCTCGTCTATCGCGCCGACCGGTTTCTCCGGGGTGGCGATCAAGAATCGTTCGCCGAGCAAGATTTTCCGGCAATTCGCTACGTCGAACCGCACGAGAATTACGACCACCAGCACCAGGACGTTCGCGTGGAGAACGGCCTGCAGTACGGCGACCTCCTCACGTATGTCGACTTCGAGTATCTCGCGCGTGTCACGCAGCTCAACCTCGCGGCGCTCGCGACGCTCGCGCTCGCACCGGCGGCACCGGTCGTCGAACTCGACAGCCGCAAACTCGCGTACGACTCGACGCTGCTGTGGAAGGCGGTGCCGAGCGCGACGAGTTACGAGATCGTTTGGCGCCAAACGAACGAAGCGAGCTGGACGCACGCGAAGAACATCGGCAACGTGACCACCACAACGCTGCCGCTCTCAAAAGACGACTGGCTCTTCGGGGTACGCGCGCTCGATGCCGCCGGCCACCCAAGCGTCGCCGGCTTTCCAACGCCGAAAACGAAGTAGGGCGCGCGACGCTATACGACGTCGGTCGCGAGCTGCTCGATCGTCTGAGCCAAACGAAAATCCCGACCGGTGATGCCGCCCACGTCATGCGAATAAAGCCGCAAAGTTACCGCGTTCCACGCGATCGCGATATCGGGATGATGGTCTTGCGCGTTGGCTGCGGCAGCGACGGCGTTGACGAAGCGTAAGGCTCCGTCGAAGCCGGCGCGCTCGAAACGCTTCTCGAGGGCGTTGTCGCGATGGTGCCAACCGGGCAGCGTTGCGAGCCGCCGCGCGATGTCGTCGGCAGCGATGAGGTTCATAGCAATCCGTCCGCTTGCAGGTGGGCGATCGACGCGTCGACGGCGCGCAATGTCGCATCGATCTCCACGTCGCCATGCTCGGTTGAGATAAACATCAGTTCGTTAGGCGACGGCGCGAGCAACACGCCGCGTTCGCGCATCGCGTGATAGTAGGCTGCAAACGCGCGCGGATCGGCCTGCGAGCGCTCGTCGTAATCGCGCACGGCCGGACCGGGCCGAAACGCAAAATCGACCATACTGCCGAGCTGCGTGACCGCAAACGGAATCTCGCGGGCGCCAAAGATGGCGCGAATGCCCTCCGCCAAACGGTGCGCGCGTGCGTCGAGCCGCGGGTACAGGGCCGGGTCCCCTTCGACGAGATCGAGCGTCCGGTGCCCGAGCGCAACCGCGAACGGGTTACCGGAAAACGTACCGCCGGTAAAACATGCGCCGTCGGGAGCAAGCGCGGCCATCACGTCGGCGCGGCCGCCGAACGCTGCCAAAGGAAAACCGCCGCCCATGATTTTTCCGACCGCAGTGAGATCGGGGCGATGTCCCGTGTGTGCCTGGCCGCCGCCCGGTCCGAGCCGCAGCCACGTGATGACCTCATCGAAGATCACGAGGGCTCCGACGCGCTGCGCCCGCGCGAAGAGTCCCTCGAGGAATCCCGGCACCGGCAGGACCAGGCCCATGTTGGCCACGATCGGCTCGACGACGATCGCGGCGAGGTCGCGCCCGCGTCCGGCGAGCCGTGCATCGAAATCGGTCAGATCGTTGTAACGCGCCACGATCGAGCTCGCGCGAACGCTTGCGGGAATGCCGCTGGCCGCGACGTCATGCGTGTGCGCCGACGCTCCGGCGTCGTGCAACACGCCGTCGGAGTGGCCGTGATAGTTCCCCGCAAAGCGCGCCACGAGCGAGCGGCCCGTGTATGCGCGCGCAACTCGCGTGGCGCTCATCATCGCTTCGGTGCCGGTGCTGACGAAACGCAGCCGCTCCATCGACGGCAGGTGCGCTGCGATGCGGGCCGCGAGTCGGATCTCCTCGGGCGTCGTCGAGCCGAAAACCGTGCCCTGCGCGGCCACAGCGTCCAATCCGTGCACGAGCGCGGGATGGGCGTGACCGAAGAGCAGCGGCCCATAGGCCATCACGTAATCGACGTGCGCGCGTCCGGCCGCGTCGAACGCATACGCGCCGCGCCCCGAGGCTTGCACGAACGGCGCGCCGCCCACCGCAGCTCCGGCGCGCACGGGCGAACTCGCGCCGCTCGCAAGTGTCCCCGTCGGAACTTTGAAATCTCGTGCGTCGCGCCGGCGGTGTTCGATCATCCCGCGAGCGCCTTCCGCTCAGCCCTGCGCGCGCCTGCCGGCGGCGTGCTACCGAGGCTTAGGCTCCGTGCGGATGTCCGCGCCGTCGTGACCGCCGGGCGGATCGTTCGGCCGGCGCGCGACGCAGATCGTCGCGCGATTGACGTGAAGTTTAACCGGACGAAGAGAATCGAGACGCGCTGCGGCCCGCGGGCGAACGGAAAGGTAAACTCGAACGGTTCGACGCTCGTCTCGTGCGACGTCAGAAACTCTTCGAAGCGCCCTTCGAAACAGTTGAATCGCGGTGCACGGTGCGACATCGTGAAAGAAGTTGCGGCCGAGCACGCGTTCGCGCGCAAAGCCGGTCAGCTCGCTTTCGTACACGTTGTATTCCAAGATCGTTCCGGCGCGATCGACGACGATCACGCCGAAAGGTAAGTCGTCGATGTCTTGCACCGCCGACGCCTTGGCGAGATCGAACGGCGCAAAGAGGTCGCTCACGCTGTTGCGACCGCCGCTCGCGCGCCGTCGACATCCCACGCTAGGGACGTGGCGCCTTCGCTCACGGCGCACGCGTTGCCGGCATACACCGCGCCCGCCCGTGGCTCGAGCGCGAAACGCGGCCGGCCTAAACGTCGCGCTGCCTGTACTGCATGCATCGCTCCACCGGCAAGCTCGCTTGCCACCAGCACGATCGTGGCGGCATGCGCGGCCTGCAAGCGGTCGCGTCGGACGAGCGCATACGGCCGCACCGCTTCGCCGGGAAGCGCTTCGCTGAGGATTGCGCCACCGGCCGCGACAATTCGGTCTTCGAGTTCGCGGTGCTCCGGCGGATAGGTCGCGCCGAACCCGTGACCCACGTACGCGATAGTCGGCGTCCCCACGGCGAGCGCCCCCGCATGCGCGGCGGCGTCGACACCGAGCGCGAGCCCGCTCACGACCGGGCCCGGCGCGACCGATGCGAAGGCTCGTGCGAACGCGCACGCCTCGGCGTCCGCGTCGCGCGCACCGACGATCGCCGTGCCTTCGCGCGAGCGCCTGCGTTCGGGCAGCGGTCCGCGTACGAACAGGAGCGGCGGCGGATCGCGCAGATCGCGCAGTCCGGCCGGGTATGTGGGCTCGCCGAGCGCGAGGACACGAGCACCGAGTTCCTCCAGGCGCGCCGCGACCGTGCGCGCATCAAGCCGCGCTTGCGCGAGCCGCGTCGCCGATTCGTTTGCGATCCAGTCGCGCAGCGCACTTTCGTCGCCGAGCGCGAGCGCGCGAACGCGGCGCGCCGGAATGCGCAAGAGCGCCGCGGCGATCAGCACGAGTGCCGAAGGGACGAAGGCATCGCCGGCCATCGCGTGCGTGGACCGCACTCCGCTAACGGCGCGGGGAGTATTTTGCGGTAATCTCCTCGACGATGGACTCATCGACGTCGGTGCCCCGCGCACGTGCGAGCGCTTCCGCTTCGCTACGCAGCTTCTTGGTCACCGAGACTCGCACGAAAAACGGCACGCGTTTGGTCGTCCTCTCCGCAAGCGCCTTCGCGCCGGCGGTCCAGGTCAAGACGCTGTTTTGGCCCTTGCCGCCGTCGGCGGTCACCCCGGGCGCGTCGCGCAGGATCTCGGCCGTGGGCTTCGTGGCCTGCACGGGCGGTGCGTAGGACGTCGGCAGATTTGCGAAAAGCGTATCGAAGAGCACTTCGCACACCGTCTGCAAGAGCCACACGGCGCCCGCGTAGCCCACGAACGGCGTCCCCGTCGCGCGCCGCACGACGGCGCCCGGAAACGATGCCTGATAGAAGCGCGACGGCAGTTTCTCTTGCGCGAGAATCATACGTTCGTTGATCGAGCCGAACACGAGCATCGGGCTCGGGCTCGCATCGGCGAGAGCGGCGCGCACCGTCTCGCTCGGCGCACTCTGCGGCCCCGTGCGGTAGGCGCTATACGCGATCGGCAGCCCGAGTTCGCCGCCGAGATAGCGTTCGAGACCGTCCTTATACGACGGCGGTGCGACGATCGCGATCGGACTGTTCGCAAAGAAATCGCTGTGCGTCGAGCGCCAAATATCTTGCCACGCTGCGAGCGTCGTCTTCTTTTCGAGCGCAATGAACGCTTCGGCGCGTTCTTCGAGCCCGAGTTCCCGCCCTAGGACCCGCAGGAACTCGGTCGTCGCTTCGAGCCCAAAGGGCGCCTCCAACGTCGGCAGGCCCACCTCGCGAGCGAGCGACGCCCCAAACTCCTTGTACATCACGATCGTCGCGGTCGCATCCGCGAGCCGGACGGTGTCGTACGAATTGGCATCCCACGGATAGACCAAGTTGATCTCGGCGCCGATGCCGGCGAGGAGCCGTTTGATTTCGGTGATATCGCTATACGAATTGAAGCAGCCGTAGGTCGGTCCGATGATGTTGACCGACGGTCCGGCCGGTTTGGGCGCGGGCCCGGCGCTTGCGGGCCGCACGAAGTGGTCGCGGTTTTGCCAGAGAAAGAGCAGCGCCCGGTCGCGCGCGTGCCACTCATCATCGTCGAGCGATTGCGCGTTGAAGAACAGCGGCGAACCCTTGACGTCTTCGTCCACTGTGGTCCAGGCCGCGCCGATGAGCTCGGACATCGGCGTGCTGACGATGAAGACTTGACGGCCCGCGGCGTTCGCGCGCGCGACCTTTTCCTTGAGCACGCCGAGCGTTCCGGCAATCGTCACTTCGTTTTCGGAAAGCTCCGAACAGGTGACGTTCTGCAGGTACGGGATCGAATCGGTGTAGTTGATGACCGCGACGGCGGGCATGACGTGACAGCCGACCGGTCCATCGAGCACGACGCTGGCGTCGCGCAAGTTCGCGAAAACCTGCATCGCCCCGGTATCGCCGCCGGCGTGATCGAGATCGGTGACCCGCTTGCGGACCGGCGTGTTGACGATATCGCTGCGGAGCTCTTGCTTGAGTGCCAAGGTTTACTCGACTCTCGTGACCGCCGGCGCGGCGGGCGGGGTGAAGGCTTCGCTGACGATGAGGTGCTCCGTGAGGTCGATCTTCGGCTGCCACGCCGTCGCGGTCTGGCGCGGCAGGCCCGTCTCGCTGAAGAACGACGCGATTTTGTGGTAGCGAGCCTTGCTGCGATACGTCGCGATGGCAAGGGACAAAATATCGGCCGCGCCGTCGGCAAACATCTGCGAGCGCGTCGCCATTGCGTTTGTGTAATAGATCGACGGAATCCCGAGTTCTTTGGCATGCGCGCAAAGCGGGGTCGTTCCAATCACGCAATCGTACGCATGATCTTGCAGCGCACCGATCTCATCGTCGAAATTGGCGCCATAGAGCACCGTGCAGCCGCGTTCGCGCAACCACGCTTCTTCCTCGCGCGCGAGCGGGTTGGTATTGACCGCAGTCGAGAGATACGGCACCGAAGCACCGGCCTCGATCAGCAGACGCACGAGCAAGAATTCGTGGCCCTCGTAGCCCGCGACCATAAAGGTCAGCCCGCTCAAGGGGAAGTCCGCCATCGCCGCACGCACCTTATCGCGCTCGTCCGCCGCGACCGACTCGACGGTCGCCGCATCGAGCTGGAGCGACTGGCCGATGCTTTTGATCCAGCGATACGTTCCGTCGATGCCGACGGGCGCTCCCTCGACGAACGGCAGTCCCTGCTTCATCTTCATCCGCTTGATGCTTTCGCTATAGAACGGATGCAGCGGCGCGTTGACCGCGCCATCGACCATCGCGACGTAATCCGCCCAGCGCGGACCCGGCACAGTCGTATTGACGTGCGTGCCGATGCGGCGCAGCACGTCGTCGATCTTGATGGGATCGGAGGGAAAAAGTTCGCCGATCAAATTGACGCCCGCGCGCGCCTTGCGCTGCGAGGGCAAACGCCACACGAGCGAGTCGACGACGATGTCCTTCGCACGTGCGTGCGTGTGCACGGAATAGGCCGGCAGCGGCACGTAGACGATTTCGGTATTGCCGATTTGCTTGGGCAAGAGTTCGAACGGCAGACCCACCGTATCGCTGACGCACAGCGAGCAGATCGGGATGAGCGAGGGCTTGTAAGTCTCGGCCATCTCCACGACCATCGCTTTGAGTTCGTCGAACACCGAACCCTTGGCCCACATTTGCGACGACACGCCCGGCGAAAAAATCGGGCGGTTGGCGACGTAAAAGTGCGCAACGAACGTGTGGCCGTACATGCAGCCGTCGCCCGACGAGATGACGATCGGCATCGCATCTTCCATGCGCAAAAGGTTGCGAATCGCTCCGAAAGCGGGACACATCGAGGAAGCTTGCTTCGACATTTACTTCACCGCTCGGGAAACGTGCACGAACACGAGGCTACCAATCGGCCGAGGGAACCGCAAAGCCGCCGGCACTTACGACCGTCGGCACGAGCAATTTTTCGGCGTCGGCCTCCGCCTCGACGTAGCGATGATCGAACGCGCCGCTGTTGGGAATGTTGCGCATGTCGGCAATTTCGGGCAGCGACCACAGCTCGTCGGAAGAAACGGCCGTACCGTCCATCTTCGCCGCATTGCCCGAGAGCGCGCACATGAACTCGTGGAAGTCCACGCGGTTCGGAAAGTGGGCGGGCTTACTATCGATCGCTTCGATGACGCGGTCGACCGCGCCGGCCACCAGGGGATGCTGCGAACCCGACGCCGCGAGCTCCGTCTGCGCGATGACCGGCAGCGACGCGAGGACGGGAACGCCGAGAAACTCGGCGAGGCGCGCGGCCTTGCCGCTGCCGTCATCTTTGTTTACGAAGAGCCCGAGCAGTCGCGTCTTTCCACCCTGTTCGGCAAAATACCGGACGGCGGAGGCAATATTGTTGGCGGCATACATCGACTGGCCTTCGTTGCTGCAGACGATCACGAGCTTGTCGGCCATCGAACGCGCGATGGGCGTTCCGAAGCCGCCGCAGACAACGTCGCCGAGAAAGTCGAGCAGCATGTAATTGAAGTTCCACTCGGAGAGCCCCCACTTCTCGAGAAGCCCGAAACCGAAGGTGATGCCGCGACCGCCGCACCCGCGCGCCGATTCGGGCCCGCCAAGCTCGATGCAGTACACGCCGTCACCTTTGAAGATGATGTGTTCGGGCGCCAGCTCTTCTTCTTTTCCGTCTTTCTGGAACTGCGCCCACGTGCCGAGCACCGTAGGAATGAACGCGCCGCCGAAATGCGTCACGACGCTGTCGTGCTTGGGATCGCAGCCCATTTGCAGAACGCGCCTGTCGCGATCGGTCAGGGTTTTCGCAACCATGCTGGTCAGAAACGACTTGCCGGCGCCGCCCTTGCCGTAGAACGCGACGGTACTGTTTTTACTTACGCCCATTGCAATAACACTTTCGAGACGGAAGGGTCCTCAAAGGCGGTCCGGTACGCGCGCTCGTACTCTGCGACCGGAACGACGTAATCGGCCATCGTGCCGACGGAGATGCTGCCGTTTGCGATCGCGTCGCGAGCGGCGAGCAGGTCGGGATGCGCCCACTCGCGCGCGACCAGCAGCGAGACTTCTTTGACGAAGAGATCGACGAAGGGGGCACGCAATTCGTCGTAATACGACAGCAGCACGATGGTGCCGCCGGGACGCAGCGCCCGCGCGCAGCGCGCGATTTCCTCGGAGCGCCCCGTCGCCTCGAACACCGCGTCGAGATCGTGCAGCGCTTCGTCGAGCGGAGTCGCCGAGACGTCGAGACGCTCGCAGCCGGCCGGCGTTTCCCCCAGGCGCGCGGCGCTCACGTCGGCGCACGTCACGCGGGCGCCGGCGGCGACGAGGAACCGCGCCGCAAACCCGCCGATCGCCCCCATGCCCAGGACGCATACGCGAAGGCCCTCGACCGCGCCGAGCCGCCGGACCCCGTGCAGCGACGTAGCGGCGAGCGCGAGCAACGGCGCGTGTGCGAGCGGTATTCCCGCAAGCGGAACGACGAGGGCCGCTTTCTTGATCAACCGCGCCGCGTTGCCGCCGAAGACGCCGGCGACGTCCGTATAGCACATGCTGCCGCCCACGAAGACTGCGTCGCCGACGCGAACCTCCGTGACGTCGGACCCGACGCGCGCAACGATGCCCGCGGATTCGTAGCCCGGGACGAGCGGAAAGCGCAGCATCGGAAAACCGGGCAGCTTGCCGGAGAAGATCAGCCGTTCCGTCCCGGCGGAAATCGCCGAAACGTGCGTATCCACGACGACCTCGTCTGGCGCCGCTTCGCGCAGGGAGGCTTCATGCGTTGCGAGCCGGCCGGCTTCGGCAAAGATGATTGCATGCGTCCGTTCGCCGCTCGCCCTGGGCGGGCCGGCCGCACTGCCGTGGCCGTGGCCGACGGTCGCATGCGCGTGGGGAACGCTCATGCGGCCTCCGCGAGCTCCGCTTCGGCAGCTGCCGTCTCATGCTTCTGCCGCTGCGTGCGGTGGATGTACTGCGCGACGTTGATGACGTAGACGGTGTACGCTATGCACAACATCATCAGCACCACGGACATCATGTCACGGTGGAAGCTGACGATCGCAAGATAACTCAGCTGGAAGAGAAAGACGATGAGCGTCATGACGTCTTCGAGCAAAAATTCCGGCGCGAACCACCACCAGCCGTAGACGTCATGCTCCCAGAACGATCCGGTGAGCACGGCCCCGACCATAAGGCCGATCTTGACCATCACCGAGATATGCACGACGCCGAACGGAACGGCGCCGCGGAAGAAACCAACGAGCAGCACGACACTGACGACGAACGCCAAGAGTTGCCCGATCGCGAACAGCGGATGAATCATCGTCCAGATACTGGCCCTGCGACGGTCGCGAACGGCCAGCGGTGACGCCTCGGGCATGGTACCCTCCAGACCAATCCTATCTCGCGACCAGGCGCGCCTCGGTGATACCTATCACCCCGCCCGAACGGGGCAAAGCGCGAGCGCGTCAAAACTCCACTCTACCAAATCGCCCGCATAGGAGCCGCCCATGAACGCCGTCCTCGCCATCCTCGTCCTCATGCTCGTCGGCAGCGTGATCGCGCTCTTCATCGTCCCGCCGTTCCTGTACAAAATCGAGCGCACCGGCCGCGTCGACTTTTTCGGCATCAAGTTCCTGTAGGGTTACACAATCAAAGACTCGAGGCTGATGAGGTCGAGGAGCTCTAGCGCTTGTCCCGTCGACGCGTCGCGCACGTAGCCTTTTTGACGGAAGCGCGCCATGTTGCGCGAGACCGTTTCCCGCGCCGTACCGATCATATTCGCAAGATCCTGATGCGTGACGGGCAGATCGATGCGCACCCCGCTATCAGTCTGCACGCCGTACTGCTGCGAAAACTTGACCAGCACGCGCGCGAGGCGCGATGCGACGTCGCGGCCCCGGAAGTCGTCGAGCAAGGTGAGTGCGTCGCTGACCTGCTCGGAAATTCGCTGCATGAAACTCGTCAGCCGCTCGGGCCGCGCGCGTAAGTAGGCCTCGAACGCCGCGTTGTCCACGGCGAAAACGTCGCTCGTCTCCATGGCTTCGATGAACACGCCGCGCCAGTAGCCGTTGAGTACCGCGCGATCGCTCCACAACGATCCGGTCTGCAAAATGGTGATGAGGATCTCGCGGCCGCTCGCCAGGAGCTTCGTGACTTTCAGCGTTCCCGAAGCGCAGTAGAATGTTTTTTCCGGATGGCCGTCAGGATCGGAAATCACCGCACCGTGTTCGTGGCGACGCAACGCGCCCTCGCAGAAAAGCGCGTCGATCGTTGTGTCCGACGTTGCAGTGGCAATGACCGACGAACTCGGCAGACTCCAAAAGAGATCCAACTAGTGGTCTACCGCCCCCGACGCGAGATGCGCACCCGGATTTTCTTGAACGTCCGGGTGTGCGGCAACCGCTTGGACTGGTGTTTGATCGAGCCCTGCTTTGACCAGAGCGCTCGGCCACTTGTTGCCTTGATGGCACGAGTAGCACGTCACGGCTTTGATGTTGGGTGGTAAATACTTATGGTTGATGTCGTCGATCATCGCCCACATCCGATGCGCGATCTTGTTCGTCGGGTAGTATTGCAGCGAAACAAAATCCGCGCTGTTATGACAGAACAGACAGTTGACGCCGAGCGACCGTGAGGCCGAATACATCGAGTTGACGACATAACCGACTTGCTTCGTCGACTTATTCGTCGAGTTGAGATACTGCACGGGCACGACGTTCCAGCGGACGGCCATGTGCGGCTGGCCGCGGTGGCACGTCACGCAGCCGACCGCACCGGTCACGGCATAATTCGGATAGTCGTGTTTTGCCGGATCGACCCAGTCGTGCTGCACGCCGTTCGACATAATCTGCATCGTCCGAGCGATGCGTTTGGTCTTGGTGTCGTAGGCGAAATTGCCGACGTTGTGACAGTACGAGCACTGCACGCCGAGCGCTTGGGAGTAATACGTCATCTGGCCGATGAGCTGCACGTACGAGTACCCCTTGAGCACCTGCACGTTGTAGAGCTGACCCGCGACGTAGTTGCGCGGCACGCCCTTGGGTTGGCCGGTAAAATTCAGCGGTGCCTTTTGATCGACCGGGCCGTACTGGCCTTTGTAGATTTCGAGCGCCCGTTCGTCGTTTTCCACACCGTCTTGCGCGGGGTTGACGAGGAGGTTGGGTCTCTGAACCGCGCGCTCGGGCTGCCCGAGCGCTGACCCGGCCACGACGCCCTGCGGATGCGTACTGGTCTTATCCGCAGCGTTCGCTGCGCGAAACAGCGGCGCGATCGAACTGACGGCGACGAACAGCGCCGCGACGAGCAGGGGACCGAACAGTTTACGCATGCTAATAGCCCTGCGAAGACGGGTTTCCGACCGTTGAAGGGGCGTTGATCCCGACGGCCGGCTTTTGTGGAGCACCGTTGACCGCTTCGCGCGTCATCGGCCCGTACTGCTGCACCCAGCCGTGATCGACGCCCCACACGTACCAATCTTTGACGATTGGCCCCGTCGTGATGATCCCAATTGCCGACGCGAGCACCGTGCCCATCGAAAACCACAACAGCCAATCGTGAATCGTCTTCGGGTTCGCGTTGAAGCCCATCGTCCAACGCCAGAAGAGCATCGACTTGTGCGAACCCGAGTGCATGTCTTTGATCTCGGCGAGTTCCTGATGTGAGCCTTCGGAGGCCGTCGCCAGAATCGTCGCGCCGTGCATCCCCCACAGCATCGTCGAACCGAACAGGAAGAAGATCGCGAGCATGTGCCACGGGTTGTAGTACAGGTTGCCCCACAGCACGCTGAAATTCTGGGCCCAGTCGAGATCGCAGTTGAGGCCGAGCGCGGGGGCCTCGGCCCACGAGCCCATGACCAGCGGCCGGAACACCCAAATCGTCGCCGTCAGCAGAATCGCCGAAAGCCACGCGAAGAGGAGATACGGACGCCACTTGAAGCGTACGAGACGATCGTAGCAGCGGCCTCCCCAACACAACACCGACGCGGCCAAGAAGAGGAGAGTGATCTGCCAGAAACCGCCTTGTTGCAACGACGGCGCCATGCCCAACCCTTCGGGCGGCGCGATCTGAATGTTGGCGAAGTACTTAATGACCAGCGCAATGTTGCCTTGCATCTGCTGTATCGCCGCAAACGCGAACACCGCGCCCGCCGTGACGGCGAAGAACACCGAGAGCATGCCCCAGGTGCCGAGCCAAATGACGCCGGTCTGCGTCGACATTCCGAAGCGCGAGAGGAAGGCGACGCTAATCGGTTTGCCCAGCCGCATGCCCGCGAGGTCCGCACGATCGACGGGACTATCTTCGGGCAGTTCGAGGCTGGGAATCCGGGGGCGGGCGATGACGGTTGCCATGCTGCGTTACGGCCTCTACCGGAACCAGGGAAGTTGAAAGTGCCAGAAGTCGACCCAATCCTTGACCCAAGGCCCCGACGTCAGAATGCAAAGGTCCGACATGACGAGCGTGTAGATCGCAAGCCAGAAGCCGAGCACGTGGATGCCGAGCTCACCGATCGAGTAGCCGATGTAGTCGCGCCAGAAATTGTCGACGTTGGCCGTTTCCTTCGTCGGGTCGGCATTGGTATTGTACGTGCCGAGGATGGCGCTGCCGTGCATCGCGAGCACCATCGCCGTCAGAAAGAATCCGAGCACGCCGAATGCGTGGAACGGATTGAGATAGAAATTTTGGAACTTGAAGCCGGTGTTCGAAACCCAGGTCAGGTGGCCCGTGAAACCGAGGTCGAAGCCTTCGCACCAGCAGCCCAAAAGTATCGGGCGAATCACCTCGAGCACGACGTACGCGGAAATTGCGAAGCTGAATACGATGGGCACGTGATAACCCATGTCGAGCTTCCGGCAAATTTCCACTTCGCGCAGCGCCCACGACACGAACGCAATGACGGCAAAAATCGTGATGAGTTCCCAATTGCCCCCTTGCGCGAAGGGAGCGAAGTGGAGTCCGTATTGGCGTAGCGGCGCGCTGATCGTCACCCGCAGCAGATCGCCGTCGCCGAGCATGGCGATCGAAAAAGCGATCACCAGGATGCCGGCAATCGACGCCCCGACCGAGATGACGCCGAAAATACCGACGTAAAAACGGCCGACCCAAAAATCGAGTGGATCCTCGCCCAGGAGATCGGCGAGGAACGTTCCGCCGCGCTTGCGATAGACGCCTTCGAAACTGAGCATGGATGCCTCTCTATTGCAAACGAATGCGGCGGCGCGTTCCGCCGCCGCTCGAACTCACACGCGAACGCCTATCGGTTACTTGGCGCCGGGAGCCGGTGCCGGCGCCATCGCGGAGGATGACGTCGTTTGCGGGAAGATCCAGTTGTACTTCGGCGACGAGAGCACGATGAAGTGAATCAGGAACGCGACCACGAGTCCGGCAGCCAAATAGGCGGCAAGCACGGCGCGGAAGTTGTAATTCTTGCGAACCATCATGTCAGTGCGCCGCCCTACCACGGGCGCCAGAGCCACACGAAAATGTGGGCTATGACTGCGATGATGAAAAACACCCAGGAGCCGTACACCGTCAGCGTGTGCTGCGTCCAGTCGCCATTGTCGAAAAACGGACGGTAGACTTCCGGTACTTGATCGTTGCCGATCTCGTAGACTCCGGCGGTGGCCGGGTCGAGTGTTGCCATTGCGGCTTCCCCCTAAGTAATGAAGTGCGAGAGGCCGCACTGCGCGGCTTCTCTGATTCGGAGTGTATCAGCGCGGGCTCATCGTACGGTGTAGCGCCAGCTACCGTATGCGACCCACGTCACCGCGCAAGCCGAGCGAAACACTTCCGGCAGAGACGTTAGGGCCAAGCGAGCGCGAAGCGAGCGCCAATCACGAAGCGAGCGCCAAGAAGCCAAGCGAGCGCCGGGTTAATGCCGAGCTAGCGTGCGATCGCGATGGAGAGGGCGGTCGCGACCTTCGAACGCAGCGGCACGTACGCGCGCCGCGTGAAGACGTTGTAGTCGTTGAGCTCGATGGCGTCCAGGATGCGCCGATACAGCGACAGTGCCAGGCGTACCGTGTAGCGGCTCTCAGGCGAGAGCAGCGCGATACCGGGCTCGGCTTCGCGGTAGATCGCCCGCACGCGTGAAATTTGAAATTCCATCAGAGCGACGAAACGCTCGTCGACGACCTTGGCGAAGACGTCGTCCTCCGCGTAGCCGAAGCGGGCGAGATCCTCAGCCGGCAGATAGATCCGGCCCATCAGCGCGTCCTCGCCGACGTCGCGCAAAATGTTCGTAAGCTGCATCGCGCGTCCGAGCTTGATCCCATATTCGAGGGCCTCGGGCGCCGCATAACCCAGAATCGGTAAGACCAACAGTCCGACGGTCGAGGCGACATGGTAGCAGTAATCGCAAAGTTCGGCGTAGCTCGCGTAGCGCCGCACCGTGACGTCCATCCGCGCTCCACGCAGGAGCGCGAGTGCCGGCTCGAGCGGAATGCCGAAGCGACGCGTTGCGTCTGCGTAGGCTACGAAGATCGGCTCCGCGGCACTTCCTGAGGCAGCGTCAAGCAGCTTACGTTCGAGGTCGTCGATCCGGCTCAGACGCTCGGCGGACGGACGGCTCGTATCGACGAGGTCGTCGGCCGTGCGGCAAAACGCATAAACCGCCCACACGGCGCGGCGCTTCTCTGCCGCAAGGAAGAGCGAGGCAAGGTAAAAGGTCTTCGAGGCCGATCGGGTGATCTCGCGACAGGTGCCGTACGCGGCCCGAACGTCGGACGCATCGCACGGCGCATCGTCCTCGACAAAGGCTACGTCGGGTCGTTCGAGCACCGGTCGATTCCCTACATCCAAAAGCGCGCCGTTACGAGTCCCGCCGTCGGTCAGAGGACGAATTGCTGCGGACCCGCGACCGTCGGAACGTCGAGCGGCATCAGCCCCGCGATGATGATCTCTTCGTACATGTACCGCACGGCGTTGGTCGCCGCGACGATGGTCGCCCGCACCGTTTTGCCGTCGTAGCTCGCATCGGAAACCGCGGGCGACGCATTGAGGCTCGCAAGGAGCTGCGCGGGATTGATGACGCGCCCAGTGAGGTTTTGCACCGGAATGACGATCGTCGCCAACTGCGATGTCGCGAGGCGCCTTCCGGCGAGGCGCCGCATCAGCGCATCGACGTTGCCGGGAAACTCGAACTGGACCGTCGCCTTGCCGCCGACGGCGTCGAGCTTATGACGCAGCAAACCCGGCGTCGCTTCGAAGACGCGCATCGCGTCGTAGGCCTGCGCGGGCGTGGCCAGCGTCACGGGAATGGTAAGCGAAGCGGAAGCCGCCATCGTTCTCCTCAGGCATTGCAGTGCCGTAAGCGTAAACGGGCCGTCCCGGGCGCTCCGTGACTCGCCGCACAGAGTCGCACGTTCGGGCGTCGAAGTGAATCGTATCTTAGAGATCGTCAGGAAAGTTGTAGCCGAGGCGTCATGCCATCCATTACGATTGCCCCCTCTTCGAACATTCGAGAGCTGGTCTCCACGTTGCCCATTGCCGAAGCAGTCTTGGAAGCGTTCGGGTTGCACTGTTCGGGGTGCGGGGTCAACAAATATGAGACGCTCGAAGCGGGTGCGAAGGCACACGGATTGCGGGTCGACCCCATTATTGCCGCGCTGACCCAGGCGAAACTCTCGGGCCGCGTACCGGCCATCATGAACGAGGACAAGCGTTCGCAAGTCGGCGCGCCGGGGCCGTTCCTGCGCCGCGGCATCTTCAAAGCGGTCGTGCCGGTCATGTCGGGTAAGGGCGGGGTCGGCAAATCGCTGACGACCGCACTGCTCGGGGTCGGCCTGCGCCGCGCGGGCAAGCGTGTCGGCATCCTCGACGCCGACATCACCGGGCCATCGATCCCACGGCTCTTCGGGCTGCGCACGCCGCTGGGCGTCGAGAAGGATCCGAAAGAAGCGTCGAACTCCGGCGGTCAATCCCGACCGCTTTTCGTGCCCGCAACCTCGCGTTCGGCGATCGAGATCGTAAGCTCCAATCTGTTGACGCCCGAAGAAGACACGGCGATGATCTGGCGCGGCCCGATTCTCTCCGGGGTCATCCGCCAATTCTACGAGCAGACGCTGTGGAGCGACCTCGACGTGCTGCTCATCGACCTCCCGCCGGGCACGTCGGACGCACCGCTCACGGTACTGCAGTCGCTCTCGATCGACGGCGTCGTGCTCGTGACGATGCCGCAGGCGCTGGCGACGATGATCGTGCGCAAGGCGGCGAACCTCATCCATCAGATGAAGAAGCCGATCCTCGGCGTCATCGAAAACATGTCGTACTTCGTGGCGCCCGATACCGGCGTGCGCTACGACATCTTCGGGCCGTCCTACGCCGATCAAGTCGCCGATCTCGCCAAAGCGCCGGTCCTCGCGCGCATCCCGATCTCACCGACGTTGATGACGCTCGCCGATACCGGCCGAATCGAAGAGATCGACGATCCGATCTGCGACACGCTCGCCGCGGCCCTGCTCGACGCGCTCGCGGCGCGGCCCAAACCGAAAGAGACCATTTCGCTCATCTGAGCAGCGCTCGCGGGCGACGATCGCGAATAGCCCCGCCTGCCGGCGGTTTCGGGAGCCCGCCAGCGCGGAACGCTTGGCGCATGCGTCGATTTTTCATCGGCTTCGCGGGCGGCGCGGTGCTCGGCTACGCCGCGATACGTGCTCGCGAAGCGCTCGCGGACCTGCACGAGCCTGCCCCGCCGCTCGCCCCCGACCCCGCCGCGTACGGCGGCGTGCGCCGTGCCTTCATGCTTGCGGGCTTGGCGCGGGCGCTTGCGACGTCGGCTGCAACCGCATATGCGGTCGGGCCGCGGCTCGAGCCACCGGCGGGCTCGCCGGAGCCGCGCACCCGCCGGGTCGCACTCGTGACGGCCGGCCTCATTACGACGACGCTGCTCGAACTGCCGATCGATTACGTGGAAGGGCTCGTGCTCGAACGGCGATACGGCCTAACCAAACAAACGCCGGCAGCCTGGCTCGCCGATCGCGCGAAGAGCCTGGGCGTCTCGCTCGTTCTGACGGTGCCGCTCGTCGAAGCGCTCGCCGCAGCGATCGGGCGCGCGCCCCAGACGTGGCCCCTGCTCGCAACGGCGGGTACCTTACCGCTCCTCGTCCTGGCCAACGTCGTCGCACCGACGTTCATCGCGCCGCTTTTCAACGCGTTCGAGCCGATCGAAGGAGCGTTCGCCGACGAAATCCGCGCGCTCGCGGCGCGTTACGGCGCGGGCGATGCGACGATCCTGCGCGTCGATATGAGCCGCCAGACGGAGAAGGCCAACGCGTACGTGACCGGATTGTTCGGTACCAAACGAATCGTCATCGGCGATACGCTCTTGGACCGTTTCGCCGAACGCGAGACGCTCTTCGTCGTCGCGCACGAGCTGGGCCACTACGTCACGCGCGACGTGTGGCGCGGCGTCGCGCTCGCGACCGCAGCGGCCGCTGCGACCTTCTTCGGCGGACGGCGCATGGCACGCCGCCCGCAAGAGACGCTCGCGACGACCGCGGGCTTGGCGCGTTTGGGGTTTTGCATGTCGCTCGTCGGGACGCTCGCAGGTCCGGTGCTCGCGGCGTTTTCGCGCAACCGCGAACGTGCTGCCGACCTTTTCGCAGTGGCTGCGACGAGCGATGCCGCCTCAGGCGCAGCCGCGTTCCGTCGCTTGCGCGAGCGTAATCTGGCCGAGGACGAACAGCCGCGCTGGATGGAGTTGCTCTTTTCCTCCCACCCGTCGCTCGGACGCCGCATCGCCGCGCTCGAAGCGACGCCGGTCGCCTAGCGCACGGCGTTCACCTTCCGACGATGTGGCGTAAGGTCGCGACGTCGCGCGAATCGATCTTCGCGCCGCCGCGCGCTTCGAGTTGGGCGACCGTGACGAAGCCGGCATGCGGACTGTAGACGATGCCCACGTCGCTTTCGGACTTTGCCGTGAACTCGAAGTAGGCCGTTATCGGCGGCCTCCGCGACTCGTCGAAGGTCCGTATCCGGGCACGCGCGGCGGCGAGCTTGCCGCGCAAGCGCCCGATGACACCGCGCGTCGCGGGGTCGGTGTCGGCGGCGGGTACTCGCAGAATGCTGACGCTCGTCATCTTCGTCCAGCGGGACACCGTCTCGCCCCGGCGCACGAAATTGAGGCCGAGCAACGATTTGTCCTTGGGGCCGCTCGCGTTTGCCAGCGTCGGCGTCCCGAGTGCCTGCGCCAATTTAAGGTACGGCGGCTCGGCGGCGCCGGCCCGCGAGCCGGATGCCATCGCCGCAAGCGCGACGCTAAGCGCGACGCTCCGCGCGAGCGAACGTGCGGTAAAAAGGTGCACCTGCATGGAACGCATCATTCGCGCTCGGCGTCTCTCATCTTTTGCCTTCCACGGTCGTTTGGCTCCCGTCACCGACCCGGACCACGCCGGATGTTAGTCAACGCGCCGTGCGGGTACGGTAACGCTCAGGTCTCCCCTTCCCAAGAGAGCATCAGACGATGGAACGTAACCCGAAGGACGCGCCGCCGTACGCGGAACTTCCGCTGCCGGATTTGCTGCGTCAACTTTCGAGCGACATGGCGACGCTCGTGCGTCAAGAGATTGCCCTCGCGCGCGCAGAGCTCAGCGAGCGCGGCAAACAGGTTGCCGGCTCCGCCGTGGGCTTCGGTGCCGCGGCCCTGCTCGGGCTCGGCGCATTTTTTGCATTGACGACGACGCTGATCGCCCTGCTTGCGCTCGTGTTGCCGCTCTGGGCCGCAGCGCTCATCGTGACGATCGTGTACGGTGCGATCGCGGCCGTTGCGGCACTCGCCGGGAAGAAAGCACTCGGGAAGATGGCCCCGCCGCTTCCCCAAACGGTCGATACGCTGAAAGAAGATGCGCGCGCGGTGCGCGCCGGCATCGCGCGCGGCCGATGAACGTCGCCGTTCTCAAAGCGACGTGGACGGCCTTTAACGAAGATAAGGCGCAACGACTCGCTGCGGCGATCGCGTATTCCACGATTTTCTCGATCGCGCCGCTGTTCATCGTGGTGATCGCGATCGTCGGCGCGGTGCTCGACGTGGGCGGTGCTCATGGGGGGCACAGGAGCGCCCTCAACGCGCTCCTCGGACAGGTTCGCCAAAGCGCCGGGGACGGGACGGCAGCGACGGTCAAGACCCTCATCGAGGCCAGCTTCAATAAACCCAAGCAAGGCATCATCGCTCAGATCCTCGGGTGGATCTTCTTCCTCCTCGGCGCGAGCGGACTTTTCGCAGCGCTCCAAGACGCGCTCAATGCCGTGTGGCACGTCGAGGCGACCAAGGGCGGCTGGCGGCAGATTCTGCGCGACCGCTCCGCGTCGTTCGGCATGATTCTCGTCGTCGGCTTTCTCTTGCTCGTCACGTTCGTCGCCAATGCGGCGATCTCGTTTGTGAGTTCGCACGTGCTGGGCGGAATACCGATTATCGGAAGTCCGGTCGTCGCGTCGGTCCTCGCTCAAATCGTGACGCTGGCCATCGTCACCGCCATCTTCGCACTCATCTTCAAAGTGCTGCCCGACGTGACGATCGAATGGCGCGACGTCTGGGCCGGCGCGGCGGCGACGGCGGTGCTCTTCATCGTCGGCGAGCTGCTCATCGGTCTCTACATCGCCAAAGCAGGCGTCGCATCGGCGTACGGCGCAGCAGGCTCGCTGCTCGTTGCGCTCGTGTGGATCTACTACTCTGCGCTCATCCTGCTCTTGGGCGCAGAGTTTACCAAAGTGAACGCAGGCAAAGTCGGGTTGACGACGCCCGCCGTCATCCGCCACACGAGCGATCAGCCCAAGGGCATCGATCCGCGTCGTGCGGCAACCAGCGGTACGGCCGCCGCCAACGACGCCACCCCGCCGAGCGATGACCGGGGCGCCAAGCCCGCTACCCCGCGTCGCTGATCGACGCTCACCCGCGTTTCGCTATACGGTCACCGCCCAGGGACGCGTACCGAGCCAGGTCGCGAGATCGGTTTTCTTGCCGTCGTAGGCGCCCGTACGCAGTTCCCGCCGCAGTTCGCCGAAGGTTCCAAACGCCTCGGCAAACGCGTCGTGCTTGTGAATCGACTCATAATTGACTTGCGTTGCATGGACGAACGTGTGATCGGGAAAATCTGCGTAGACATCGAGCGCGCGGGCCAGAATGCCGCGCACGACGTCCTCGACGAATTTCGGGTTATGGTGCGCCTTATTGACGATGAAGAATTCGTCGGGACGCTTGAGGAGATCGTACGTTTCGCTCGACATCGAATTCTCGACGATGTCCACCAGGTCTTCCGCGCGGATGTCGCTATCGCGTTCGTCACCCGTGCCGATGAGGATCGATCCGAGCCCGCGTTGATTGTGCGTCGCAACGGGCAACGCGTCGAGCGCGCGGGTCGCATCGGCCTGCGAGAAACCGGCCTCGACCAGCTCGCGAAGGCTGTGCTCGCGGATCATGAGCTGCGCGCACGGGCACGCGGTCATGCCCTCGGCTTCCACGCCGATGACGCGGCGCACGCTAGTCCCCTCCGCGTGAGCGATCGCAACGAGCGCGTAGGTTTCTTCGCTGCGCTTGCCGCTCACGGGCGTCCAGCGTTCGAGCCCGAAGTCGGCCCGTAAACGCACGTCGGCGCGCAGCGCCCGTTGCGACCCGACGATCTCGCGTGCGACTTGTGCGACGACGTCTTCGATGCGGCCGGGCTGCTCGTTGCGCGAAAGGACCTCGAGCGTCGCCTCTTCGAGCAGCTCCGAAAACCGCGACATGTGGACGCCCGCGCGATCGGGTGCCAGGTCCGCGACCATCGAAAACTCGCCGTTGAACGCCGTCTCGCGACCGCCCACCTCGAGGCGAACCATGCGCTTGACGCGCGACACGCCGGCACGATTGACGGACAGTTTGACGTCGGGTTCTTCTTCCTGACGGTTCGCAAAGAAGTGCAGCGAGCGCGTCTTTTTCGTAATACCGTCGCGCGGCACGCGCTCCGCAAGCCTGGCAATCGTTTCGCCCGAACGCGGCTCGATGATCTCCGGTGCGATCTCGGCAAGCGGGATGAGGTTGAAGGGCCGCGCGGCAAGATAGGGGTGCGGCACCGCGAAGCGGCCGAAGTCGCGTACGAGATCGTCGACGAGCAAAATATCGATGTCGATCGGGCGCGCGGCGAGATGTTGGGCACGCTGGCGGCCGACCGCCGATTCGACCGAGCGCAGCACCGCTTCGAACGCTTCGGGTTCGAGCACCGTGCGTACCTTGGCGGCGACGTTGAGAAACGCCGGCCCCGTCACGCCGAGCGCCGGAGCCGCGTCGAAGTACGACGAGACGGCTTCGATCGTCGCGCTCGCGCGCAGCTTCTGCAACGCCTGTAAGATGTTGCCTTGCCGGTCCCCGAGATTGGAGCCTAGCCCAAGGTAAACGGTCCGCATGTGGGATCAAGACCGCGCCGGGGCGGAGGATGGTTCCGTTCCCTCAGGCCCCGCGGACGGCACCCGCCTCGAGCGCGTGCCGCACGCGCGCGCGAACGTCCTCGAGGTGCGCTCGGGTCGGTACGTCCAGCGTGCGCGAACGCAGCGCGGCGTCGACGGCGGGCGCCAACCGGCGCAACTCATAGCTCGCAAGCGAAGCGGTATCGCTCGGATAGCCGATCGACTCCACGACGAAACTCGGAGCGAGCGTAAAAGCGACGAGCAGGCTCGTGTAGCGTCGCTGCAGCGCGCGGTGCGTCGCGTCGATCGATGCGAGCTGCGGCCGCAGGTCGTCCCAGACGGCGGCCTGCATCCAGCCGAAGAGATCGTCGAGGCTCATCGTGCGTTCGCCGTGCGTGACCTTGTAGGGGGCATTGGCGAGGCGGCTCATCGCGTCGGGTGAGAAGAGCGCGAACATCACGCCATCCTGCATCGCTGCGACTTCTTCTTGCACCGGATAATCGGGCGGCTCGATACGGTCGACGCCGCGGTGAAGGAAGTGGCTGGGTCCGAGGTCGGCCAGCAGTTGCGGCGAGAAGCGCAGCGCGTCGCGCGAAAAGACGTGCCGTGCGAGTAGCGCGAAGGCGCGGTGCGCATCCGCTCGCGGTACCGGCCGGACGGGTGATACGCCGCCGGGCTGGCCGCGATGATCGCGCGACGTGTAGACGCCGCCGACGTACTTCGTCGCGAGCAGCGCCGCGCGGCGGTACGAACGAAGCAGCGTCGTAAAGGTGGCACGCTCTTCAGAATAGGGCCGGTCGTCGCGCGGGTAGATGCGGTCGAGCCGCCGCGCGAGATCGTCGACCAGCGCGAACTGGTTCGCATCGAATGCGAGCGGATCGCGCGAGAGATGGTACGTCGCGATGCGCGGATCGATTGCGAGCGGGCCGTTGGCATCTTCATCCGTCGCGTAGGCGTACTGCGGCAGCGAGCCTTCGTCGGCGATCCCGCGGAGCGGGACGCGCTCGTCTTGCGGCGTGCGGACGTGGGGAAACGTCGCATAGCCGTAGCGAATCGCCCAGCGGTCGTACGGTCCCAGATGAAGTTGAAAGTAATCGCCCTGCGGCGTGCCCGGCGGCGAGATGTTCGTCGGCGTGTAGCCCATGACCGAACCGACGAGTCCGTGGGCTTGGGTGAAATGCTTGTCGTGCAATTGCGCGAGCGGGTAGAGCGTCGCGGAAACGAAGTTGTGGCGTAAGCCGAAGTTGTGACCCGACTCGTGCAACACGACCGAGCGCAGCCAATCCTCGGCGAAACGTTCGGTTGCGGCGGGCGTCGCGCCGGCAGCCGCGCGAAGCGCAACGGTCCCGGTTGCGGCCAATTCGGCCGAATCTCGCGCGTACGTGTCGCACGTCGCGGTGTCGGCACATGCGCTCGCCAGCGGATTTGCGGCCACCGGCAATCCCGCGGCGTCACGCGCCGGGATGTTGGAGGGAAGCACCTGATCGACGTAACCGCGTTTGACCGCACGCAGCGACTCGCCGTCGATCACGATTTCGACGCGTAAGATTTCGCCCGTCCGCGGATCGGCGATGTGCGGGCCGTAAGCGCTGAAATTCGAACGATCGCTCGTGATCCAGCGGACGGTCGAGTAACGCACGTCGTCGGGATCCCAGGCCGGGTCGGCCGGCTGATCGCGCACCTCGATGGCGTTGGGGATACCGACCTTTGCGAACGCACCGTTCCACTCGAGTAGTCCCGCCCGGATTGCAGGCTTGTACTGCGCTGGTATTTCGTTCGAAAGGTAGTAGACGATCGGACCGCTTCGGAAATTCCAGCGGTCGATGTAGCGCACGAACGGCGACGGCAACGTATCGTCGTCGAAGCGTTTTTGCGCGGTAATGAAGTAGCCGACGCGGTCGTCGGCGAGGCGCGGCATGTACTTGTCGCCGGCAGGCGGTTCCACGATCGAGTAGTGCATGCGCAGGCGCACGCCGCGCCCGTCGGGTGCGCCGCTGAGATCGCCCGGAGGCCCCGAGAACGCGAGATTGGCGAGCAGTTCGTCGTTCTTGGGCAGCGCTTTGCTCCGCTCGATGTACGATTTGGACGTATCGACCGAGAACCGCGCCGCGGGCGGTCCACCGAAGAGCAGCAGCGGCGCGGAGCGCCCCCCGAGATCCCGCCCGACGTTCTCGAAGTCCGTCAGGAAGAACGCGGCCGAAATGACGACGCGCTTGGTGGCTTCGTCTTCCGCGACGACCGGCGTGCTGTTCATCACCGAATCCGTCACGGATATTGCGAGCGCGTTCGCGGCCGTGGAGTTGGCCGGCGCGCTGAAGTCGGCGTTCTTCTCGATCCACAGCACCCGCTTCCCGACGCGCTTGAATTCGACGATGAACGACGGATACACGCGCCCGGCGAAGGCGTCGGCACCGACGCCCGAGGCGAGCACGGGCGCGACGACGTACGGGTGCTCGAACTGCTGCGCTCCGAGATCCAAGTAGACGTCGTCGTCCTTCTTAAGCAGATCGATGAGACCGCTCTGACGCTCGGCTTTTTTCACGAACGGCGCGTACGCTTGCGGGGCGGCCACGGGCGCGGCGCCAAGGGCCGAGCCGAGCCCAACCGCCGGGACGGCGACGGCGTTCGGCGATGGGGCGGGCGACGCGGAAGGCTGCGGAACGGGAGAGGCGGACGGCGCGGCGGCGGGCGAGGCGCGGGTCGCGGGTGGATCGGCAAGCGCCCTCGTCCCGAGCGACAGGACGACGGCCAAAAGCACGAGCACGCGACGAACGGACACGAGAGCGGCTACGCCGCCCCAGGGGACTTTCCCCGCCGATGCAAGCGTACCAACCACTGCCGAACGTTTCGGTCAGCGCGCGGGTTACAAGCAGGGTGATGAACGAGAACACTGGGACGACGACCGAACTTGCGACCTTTGCCGCGGGCTGTTTTTGGGGCATCGAGGATACGTTCCGTCACCTGCCGGGGGTGGTGGACGCGCTGTCGGGTTACGAGGGCGGCCATACGCAAAACCCGACGTATCGCGACGTTTGCAGCGATGCGACGGGTCACGCCGAGGTCGTGCAAGTGCGCTTCGATCCGGCGCGCATTTCGTACGCAACGTTACTCGAACGCTTCTGGGCGCTGCACGACCCGACGACCCCGAATCGGCAAGGTCCCGACGTCGGCTCGCAGTACCGCTCGGCGATTTTCTTCCACTCGGAGGCCCAGCGCGCGGAAGCCGAAGCATCCAAAGCGAGGGAGGCTGCGAGCGGCCGGCACGTCCGTCCGATCGTGACCGAAATCGCGCCGGCCCAGAAGTTTTACGTCGCCGAGGCCTACCACCAGCGTTACTTCGAGAAGAACGGCATCGCGGGACACGCCTAGGCGCAGCGCCGGCACCGCCGGCGCTGCTACATCGCCGCGGCGGCGGCTCCTTCGGCGCTGCCGCGTTTGCGGCGGCCGCCGTGCCAACGCCGCTGATTGCGCTTCTTGGCAAGCGCGGGATTCCCGCGGCGCACCGGTGGCGCGGCGTCCGCCGCTTCGATGCGTTTCATCGCGGCGTCGATGGCATCGGGCAAACTCGCTGCGCTGACGAGATCGCGCGCCGGGCGGCGGCCTCGCTTAAAGCTCGCGACCCACACGTCGCCGCGACGCGTCACTTCGACGATTTCCGCCTCGAGGGCGATCGAACGCCGGTCCACCCGGAGCGTGCGCAGTGCGAATGCCTCGGCGTTCTGGAGCGGCGCTTCGGGCGCGACCTTCCTTGCGACCGCGACGTACCGGTCGAACTTCTCGCCGAAATTCTCGATGCGCTGGCCCGCGCGGTCGCGTGCGGTCCGCTCCGCGGGGCGCTCGAGGCGCCAGTGCTCGGCGGTGATCATCTGCCACGCGGCCGGGCTGCTCGGCTTGGGTTTGCCGGAGTCCTCGATCGCCGCCAGGGCGCTATCGATGGCCTCGGCCGTCCGCGCGCGCGCCGCTTCGCGCGGTGCGACCTCGAAGAGAAACTCGTAGCGTTCGGCCACCTGGGAGATGAGCTGGCCCTGTGCGTCGATCTGCGCCGGTAAGCCCCAAAGCGTGGGCAAGGTGACGAGTTGGTGGCGACGCGCTTGGTCGACGATGTCGATAATCGTCGCAAAAGGTTTGCGGCTTTGCGAGACCCAGGTGCGCCGCGCTTCAGCGGTCGGAAAACTCGAGACGATGAACGCGTCTTCGTCGAGCGGGCGAAGCCCGCGGCCCGTCACCTGCGTGTACAGCGTCGTCGATTTGGTCGGTCGCGCATTGATGATCGCCTCGATGGACGGTACGTCGAAGCCCTCGAGATACAAGCCGCAGTTGACCAGGACGTCGATCGCCGTACCGCGGAACCCGGCGACGATCTGCTCGCGCTCGGCCTGCGGCGTATCGCCGCTCGCAAAAGCGGCTTTGATTCCCGCGTCTTGGAAGAGCTGCGCGATGTTGCGCGCATGCTCCACCGATGCGCTAAAGACGAGCGTTTTCTTGCCGGAGACAAGCGTCCGGTAAGCATCGAGGACCGCGAAATTGCGCTCGTCGGTATCGACGGCTTCGGCAAGCTGCCCGAGGACGAAATCGCCGGCCCGCGACCCCACGCAATCGAGATCGGTGAGCGTTCCGACCGCGTACGAGCGCACGGGTACGAGGTAGCCCTCATCGATCGCGGCCCGGGCGTCCATCGTATACACGATGTCCGGAAAGATTTCCGTAAGCCGCGCGCCGTCGCCGCGCTGCGGCGTCGCGGTGAAGCCCAAGATCATGGCATCGGGCCGCTTGCCCAATATTTTATCGACGATGGCCCGGTACGTCGGCGCCGCTGCGTGATGCGCTTCATCTATGACGAAAAGCGCGATGCGGCGGCCGAATTTGGTGACGAAGCGCGTCAGCCGCGCGCCCGTGAGCGTCTGCACGGTGCCGATGATGATGCTGCAGTCGTCGCTCGCGCTAGCATCGGCCTTTTCGACGCCGACGACCGCGTCGGGGTTCTGCGCGCGCATTTTTTCGACGAGCTGCGAGATGAGTTCGTCGCGGTGCGCGACGACGAGCGTCACGTCGCCGGGACGCAGTTCGAGGAGGTCCGGCAGCGTCGCAATGACGACCGACTTGCCGAGGCCCGTTGCAAGCGATATGAGTTGCGCGCGAAAACCGCGCTTGCGCGCCTCGACAATAGCCTGCTGCGCCTCGACTTGATACGGGCGCAGCCGGAGGGTACTGAAATTCAAGGTGGACCCTGTTCATCACACGCGGCGTGATAGTCGGCGAAAGCGGAGCAACGGCTCGACACGGCGCCTGGACACTGTACTTGGCAGTGGCCCCGGAAATCCCCGCTGGGCTTACGGCTCGATGGCGGCTTTCCGGTCGGCGGCGAGTTGTTCGCGATACTCCCGTTCGGTCGCGAGCCAGCCCGCGAACCGTTCCTCGAAGACTTCGGGCTTCAAGAGCATGATGTCGCGAAACGCTGCGAAGCTCTTATCGTGATACTCGTGATACTTGCCAAGAAGTTCCGGGCCCGAGACAAGTCCCTTTTCGATGACCACGTCGGCAAGCGCGCGCAGCCGGACCCGCAGGAAGGCGATGGTGTCGAGCATGTTGCCGAAAAGCTCGAGCCCGACGGTCTCGGGATCGTCCAGAATCGGCAGATCGGGATCGGGCGCCGGCGGATGCAACGCGGCGACCGCGCGCAGTTCGCCCATCGTGCGGAAGGATTGGCCGAAGGCTCCCCACGTGAGTTCGCCGTCGGGTGAGACGCTGTAGCTGCAGTTCTGGTCCGCCATGACGAGCGCGACCAGCTCCGCATCGTCTTTGCACAGGACGTAGCCGTCCGGCAGCAGAGCGCTCCGGCGCACGAGGCTGCCGTTTCCGTTGAGCGCGAGATCCTCCACGACGGTACTCCTATTTGAAATGTTGACGTACCCTTCGGCGCAAAAATGACAAGCCCTTAGCGTTGGGCCAGGCTAGAGAAGCGCACGGCGCAGATCGCCCAGTGCCGCGGCGAGCGTCGCATTGAACCGCGCGGCGAGTGCGCCGTCGATGACGCGGTGGTCGTACGATAGCGAGAGCGGCAGCATCAGGCGCGGCACGAACGCGGTGCCGTCCCACACCGGCCGCATCGTCGACCGGCTGACGCCCAGGATCGCAACCTCGGGCGCATTGACGATCGGCGTGAACGACGTTCCGCCGATCCCGCCGAGACTCGATATCGTGAACGTGGCGCCGGTCATGTCGGCCGCCCCGAGTTTGCCTTGGCGCGCGCGGGCCGCCAGGGCCGAGGTTTCATTGGCGATCGCGAGGATGCCCTTGGTGTCGGCGCTTGCCAGCACCGGCACCATGAGCCCCTGCGGCGTATCCGCGGCGAAGCCGATAGTATAGTACTTCTTGAGTATCAAGGAATCGCCGTCGAGGGAACTGTTGACTTCGGGGTGGGCGCGCAGTGCCGTCACGACGGCCTTGATAACGAAAGCGAGCATCGTCACCTTCGCCTCAGGCTGTTCGGCGTTGAGCCGTTTGCGGAACGCCTCCAGTTCGGTGATATCCGCTTCATCGTTGTTGGTGACGTGCGGGATCGAAAGCCAATTGCGATGGAGGTTCGGGCCCGACAACTTGCGGATGCGGGAAAGCTTGACGGTCTCGGTCGGACCGTACTTCGCGTAATCGACGACCGGCCACGCGGGTAGCCCGAAAGGCGACCCGCTCGACTGAGCCGGCGCGTCCGGCGGCGGCGCTGCGAGCGCTCGTTTTACGAAGCCCTGGACGTCCTCGCGGGTAATCCGGGAATGCGGGCCACTGCCGCGCACCGCGTGCAGATTGACGCCGAGTTCGCGTGCGAAGCGCCGAATCGAGGGGCTAGCGTGGACGACGCCGTTGCCGCTGGCGGGCGCGGCCGACGATGGCTGGGCAGCGCCGGCGGCGCCATACGATGACGGGACTGCGGACGCCGGTGCCGCAGCGGCCGAACCGTTCGCCGGCTGGGCCGCGGGGGGCGGAGCGCCGGCCGGCGGGGCTGAGAGTTCGGCGCTTGGAGACGCCGGTGCGCTTGCCGCTGCGGATGTGCTTGGGGACGCCGGGGCGCTTGCCGCTGCGGGTGCGCTTGCCGCTGCAGGCGCGCCTGCAGCCGGCGAGGCGCCGGCTCCCGACCCGTCGGCCTGAAGCGTCGCGACGAGCGTTCCCATCGAAACGCGGTCGCCGATCTTGAGTGCCACCTCGTGCACGACGCCCGCTTCGCTCGCAGGCACGTCCATCGAGGCTTTCTCGCTTTCGAGCGTCACGAGCGGCGTCTCTTTGGCAATGCGGTCCCCGGCGGCGATCAGCACCTCGATCACCGGAATGTCGGCGAAGTCACCGATGTCGGGCACGCGCAATTCGATAAGCTGCGACGGCGTCGCCGGCGGGGACGGCGGCGTCGGTGCGGGCGATGCCGGCGGTGGGGCGGAGACGGGCGAGTCTTGGGCCGCTGCGGCGGTCTGGGGTTCGCTCGAGGGGACTTCCGCGTTCGGTGAGGCGGATCGTGCCGGCGCGCCGTTCGCGGGAGCGGAGGGCGCCGCCGCGTCGCCCGCATTCATCGTCAGCTCCAGCAGGACCGAGCCCTCCGAAACCGTATCGCCGACGGCGACGACGACGCTTTCCACGACGCCGGCGTAGGGCGAGGGGACCTCCATCGTCGCCTTCTCCGATTCGAGTGCTACGAGCGGATCCTCGACGCGCACCGTGTCGCCGGGCTTCACGAGCACGTCGACGATCGGAACGTCCCTAAAATCGCCGATATTCGGCACGCGAACTTCCTGCGTTGCCGGCATCGCTACACCCTGACCGGATCGGGTTTGCCCGGATCGATGCCCAGCGTCGCGATGGCCTCCGCGACGATGCGCCGTTCGAGCGTGCCGTCGTCCGCGAGCGCCTTGAGCGCGGCGAGTGCGATCCAACGGTGATCGACTTCGAAGAAGTCGCGCAATTTGCGGCGGTAATCGCTGCGCCCGAAGCCGTCGGTGCCGAGCGCATGGAACCGCCGGTCGACGAACGGGCGGATTTGATCCGCATACGACTTGAGGTAATCCGTCGCCGCAACGAGCGGCCCGCGGCGGTCCGCAAGCGCGCGCGCGACGTACGGGACGCGCGGCTCCTGGGCGGGATGCAGCAAGTTGTGGCGTTCGGCCGCGAGCCCGTCTCTGCGCAATTCATTGAAGCTCGTGGCGCTCCAGACATCGGCATCGACACCGAACCGCTCGGAGAGCAGTTCGGCCGCGGTGATGACCTCGCGCAAGATCGCCCCGGAGCCCATCAGCTGCACGCGGGGACGCGACGTATCGGAGCCCGCGTCGCGCAGGAGATACGCGCCGCGCAGGATGCCCTCTTCCACGCCCGCCGGCATCGGCGGATGGGCATAATTTTCGTTCAGAACAGTTATATAATAATAGACGTCTTCTTGGTCGGCATACATCCGCCGCAGGCCGTCGCGCACGATCACCGCGAGTTCGTAATTGTACGTCGGGTCGTAGCTCACGCAGTTGGGAATAAAGGCTGCGAAGAGCTGGCTATGGCCGTCCTCGTGCTGCAGGCCCTCACCGTTGAGGGTCGTGCGGCCCGACGTGCCGCCGATGAGAAAGCCGCGGCTGCGCATGTCACCCGCCGCCCAGGCGAGATCTCCGATACGCTGAAATCCGAACATCGAGTAGAAAATGTAGACCGAAATCATCGGGACGTCGCTCACGGAGTAGCTCGTCGCCGCGGCGATCCACGAGCAGAGCGCGCCCGCTTCGTTGATGCCCTCCTGCAAGATCTGTCCCGCGACGTCTTCGCGGTAATACATCAACTGCGCGGAGTCTTGCGGTTTGTATTTTTGGCCGCCGGGCGAATAGATGCCGAGCTGCCGGAACATGCCTTCCATTCCGAAAGTCCGCGACTCGTCGGCGACGATCGGCACGACGCGCGGCCCTAGCGTTTTATCCCTAACCATGACCGAGAGCAATCGTACGAACGCCATCGTCGTGGAAATCTCTCGGTCGCCCGTGCCGGTGAGCTGGTTTTCGAAGGCCGAGAGTTCCGGGATCGCGAGCGACGTCGACGTGCGCCGTCGCTGCGGCACGTGGCCCAGGGCTGCGGTTCGTTCGCGCAGATACGCGCTTTCGGCACTGTCGGCCGGCGGCCGATAGAACGGCACCTTCGGCAGGTCCGCATCGGACACCGGGATCGCGAAGCGATCGCGGAACTGGCGCATCGCCGCGATATCGAGATGCTTCTGCTGGTGGGCGATGTTTTGCGCCTCGCCCGACGAGCCCATCCCATAGCCCTTGATCGTCTTCGCCAGCACGACGGTCGGCTGGCCGACGTGCTCGGTCGCGGCTTTATAAGCGGCGTAGATTTTACGCGGATCGTGCCCGCCGCGCTGGAGTGCCCAAATCTGCTCGTCGGTCCAATCCGCGACCAGCGCCGCCGTCTCGGGATAGCGCCCGAAAAAGTGCTCGCGCACGTAGGCGCCGTCGTTTGCCTTGAACGTTTGATAGTCGCCGTCGATGCACTCGCCCATCAACTGCACGAGCCGGCCCGTATGGTCGCGCTCGAGCAACGGATCCCAGTTACTGCCCCAGATGACCTTGAGAACGTTCCAACCCGCGCCGCGAAACTCGCGCTCGAGTTCTTGAATGATGCTCCCGTTGCCGCGCACGGGTCCGTCGAGCCGCTGCAAGTTACAGTTGACGACGAAGATGAGATTGTCGAGCCCTTCGCGCGCGGCGATCGAAATGGCACCGAGCGATTCGGGCTCGTCGGTTTCGCCGTCGCCGAGAAAACACCAGACCTTGCGACCGGCCGTATTCGCGAGGCCGCGGTTTTGCAAGTACTTAAGGAATCGCGCCTGATAGATCGCCTGGATCGGGCCCAGGCCCATCGAAACGGTCGCCACCTGCCAGAAGTCCGGCATCAACCACGGGTGCGGATACGACGACAAGCCGCCGCCGTCGACTTCCTGGCGAAAGCGCGCGAGCTGCTCTTCGCTGATGCGGCCTTCCAAAAACGAGCGCGCGTACACGCCCGGCGACGAGTGCCCCTGGAAGAAAACGAGGTCGCCGCCGAAGTCGGCCGACGGCGCGCGAAAAAAGTGGTTGAAGCCGACGTCGTACAGGGTCGCCGACGACGCGAAGCTCGCAACGTGACCGCCGAGTTCGCTACTCGTTTCGTTCGCGCGAACGACCAGGGCCAGCGCGTTCCAGCGGATGTAATGCCGCAGCCGCGTCTCGAGTTCTTCGTTACCCGGCATTCTCGGCTGCTGGGGGACCGGAATCGAATTGACGTACGGTGTCTGCACGCCGAGTTCCACGTGCGCGCCGCCGGTTTGCGCACGCTCGACGACGCGTTCGACGAGTTGCCGGGTGCGCGCCGGACCCTCGTTCGCAAGCACGCCGTCGAGCGCGTCGAGCCACTCTTGCGTTTCGTGCGGATCGCTATCGATCAGCAGTTCGCTTTCGGCAAATTGAACCGGTGTCATAGCCCGAGAGTTAGAAGCCCAGGCAGTACATTCCCGCGCAGCGGACCGCTGCAGCGCAGGCGCTAGGTGACGCAAGACGCTTGCGGTCGATGGCTAACCGGCCGAGACCGTGTCGACCCGCCGAAACCGGCCGGCCCTGCGCCGTTACGGCAGAGGCACCACGCGCGCGATCGCCGCGCCGGGCGCGTACGCGCGCGCGTCCAGGTCGAATTCGCAGCGCGTGTTCCACGCGCGCACGACCGCAACGTCGTCGTAGCCCAAGAGCACGGCGAGCCGGCAGAGTTCTTCGCCCGTCAGCGTGCCACGTTGATGCAGCACTTCGATCGCGGCGACGGCGAGTTCGAGCGCGCGGCCGGCGCCACTGGGACGCCGGCGCAAGCGTTCCGCGGGGGCCAATTCGTAGCTGCGCGAGGCCGCATCGAGGGCGATGAGGTCGCGCAAATCTCGGAAGTTCGGGTCCACGGCGGGCTCCTCGGGACGGGGTCGTCGCACGCGTGCTGCTGCGGGCGCTTTGGTCAGCTATCGGCAGCGTGGCGCGGAAACTTCAGCGTGGCGCACCTCAAAGTGCAAAGAATCAGAGCCGCTGCTGCACGCGCACGTAGATCGCACGGGCGTTGGGATACGAGGACGGGATATAGCCGGCCGTTCCGTACGCAAAGGGTAGTGCGGGACGCCGGCCATCGCGCGTCGGCACCCCGTTGCCCAGCGTGTACGGTTGTGTCGTGGCACACGCCGGGCCACCGCCGATCTGGCCGCACAGCGCTGCGCCATAGGCTCCGCCCGCGTAACCCGGCGGCCCGATGAGGTAAGGGTTGCCCTGCAACTCGGTCGGACGTGGGTTGCCGAAAAGGTTCGCGACGTCGATGACGAGCGTCGTCCTGCGCCCGAGTTCCGCCCGGACGCGCAGCGACGCGAGCAGTTGCGGTTTCGAACGCAGCGTGTTGGGGTCGTCGCCTTCCGGCGTGCCGAGCGTCGCCACATAGGGATTGCTCGTAGCGTCGAACGCTCGCGCCGGGTCGGCCAGAAAATAGTAGTTGAAGCCGGGATTGACGAAGTTGTCGTTGGCGAGCCGGACCGGCGCGCGCGTCGTCCTGTCGAAGGCGAACACGCTTCGACCGTTGCCGTACGGATAGCCCGTCTCGTACGAGAGCGACGGCGAGACCGTCACCCCTCCGCCGGGATGGAAATCGAACGACGCGAGCGCGGAGAAGTCGGGCACGTATCCCAGCGGAAAAAGATGTCCGGCCGCGATTGCCGGAGCGTTGAGAGCGTTGTAGCCGAATTGCGAGGCGCTCGAGGAGAAACCGCGGGTGTAGGTTCCCGTCAGAGAAAACCCGCCGGCCGCCGCCGCGAACTCGAGACCATGCACGAGCAGGTTTCCGGCGTTGGTCGGCACGCCGACGGCGCTCGCGTTGTCGCCGGATTGCGCCGCGCTGCGAAAGTTGAGCGGCAGGACGTCGACGAGATTTTTCTCGCTTTTGGCAAAGTAGCCGAGCCGGGCGCGGACGGCGCCGGTGCGTTGCAACGCAACTTGGTATGCATCGCCCATTTCCGGCGCGATCGTGACGAACGGCGTCCCGGGGTCGATGCGTTCGGCTTCGAGCGGATTGGGCGCTTGGGTCGTGTGGTCGTACGTGAGCAGCAGCGCGGTCTTCGGTGCGAAGGTGTAGTTGAGCCCGAGATGCGGATCGACCGCGCTGACCCCATAGCGATGGCCGTCGCTGCGCACGATCCAGGTTCCGTTCGCACGCAGCGTCGCGGTCAGCACGAGCCGTTCCGTCGGCGAATAGCGGTCCGCGAGATATGCGAGATACGAGTTGAGTACGGGATGCGACGTGATATGGTTGTCCAGCGTCGGCACGAGTTGATCCAGGCTCGATATCTGCGTGCGTACTTCGGCACCGTAACCGATTTCGTGGAAACGATTCGCCACGTCCTGAACGTCGAGCCCAATGCCGAACAAACGCGCGTTCTGGTTTCCGAAATACGACACCGGCCCGTTCGGGAACGAGAGGTCGTCGAAGAACGGCGCGCGCGTTTGCGAGCCGTATTCGGAGGCGTATGCCTGCAGCCGCACCGTGGAGTGCTCGTAGGAGCGCAAGTCTTGCAGCTTCTGCACGCCGTACGTGCCGCGAATGCGCGTCGGCGTCTGCACGAGCACCTCCGGTGACGGAGCGCCCGGAAAGCTCGTCGTCGCCCCGGCAAAAGCACCGTACGTTTGACCCGCAAACGGCGTGCCGTACTGATCGTAGACCGCTTGACCTTCGAGCGTCGTAAAGGACAGTTCGTCGCGTTTATTGATGCGCAGATGCGCATTTGCGCCGGCCGACCAGGTCGCTCGGCTCGCGAGCGACAGCCCATACGTCGCGGCCTCAGCGGGATAGAACGTCCGGCCGTCGCCGTACTGGATCGCCTCGCTGCCCAGGCTCGCATCGAACGCGTAGCGGCGCCGCAAATCCGGTGTCGCCCAGCGGCTCTGGAGTTCCACCTCGCGGGCACCCGGCACGATGCCGTTCGAAAGCGAGAGCGTCGTTTGCGCGGGATAGACGCCCGTGGCCGGAATCTCGTCGACGACGCCCGCGAGACCCTGATTGCTCGAGGTCGAGAAACCGCCCGTGGTGATCTGCGTGTAGCCCAGCCCCGTCGTCGGCAATTGTGCGCCGACGACGTTACCGCCGGGTTCGGCGATCAGCGCCTGCGGCACGGGCACCGCGTCGTAGCTAAAAACGGTATCTTTGACTTTACCGCCTTCGAGAATCACGTTGGCGAATTGGTCCTGCTGGATGCCCGGCGCGGCGGCGACGGCACCTTGGACCGTTCCCTGCGTGTACGACCCGAGGCCCGATGACGACGCCACGGCGAGTCCGCGCGCCGCGTCGCCGGTCACTCGAAAGACGTCTTGCGTTTCGCCGAAACCGCTTCCGCCCAGAACGCCGCGCGCAGTCACGCGGCCGATCTCCCGGAGCGCTTTAGAGAGCGTCGTGCCGGCGCTGACCCGCGCGCCGGGCATGACCGTGACGCCGGGCAGCGACTGCGGATCGTAGCCTTGCGCGACGAAGCTCAGCGTGTACGTGTCGGGCGCGACGCCGACGAGTGCGAAGCGGCCGTCCGCGTCGCTTCGCGTACGGTACCGCCCCGATGGTGAAGCGGCCACGACCTCGACGAGCGCCACCGGCATGGCCGCGCTACCCGTCGTGACGCGTCCGACGATGATCCCGGTGGTCGCTTCGGCGGCCCGCGCGACCGCCGGCAGCGCGAGCAATGCAACGACTGCGAGAACGAACGGAAACGTGCGACGGATCCTACTGCTCCCGGTCCCGGCGAACGAGAACTTTTTTGCCGCGAATGGTCGCCCCGCGCAGCGCCGCGACGATCGCATCGGCCGCATCGCCGGGAACTTCGACGAGCGAGAACCGGTCGGCGATATCGATGTGGCCGATGTTGCGCGAATCGACCTTCGCCTCGTTCGCGATGGCGCCGACGAGGTCGGCGGGCCGGATACCGCCGCTGCGCCCCACGCCGATAAATATGCGTGTCGATTCGCTCGTGCGCAGGCGAAGCTTGGGACCCGTCCGTTCGCCGCGTGCGCCGTGGCGCGCGCGCTCCGTAAACGGCTGCTCCACGCGCGCGGGAGCGAGCTCGACGGCCGGAAAGTCGACATCGTCCGACGTGCCGCCATCGCGGGCGGCATCGGCGATCTTGACGGCGGCGGCTGCAATTTCGACGACGTCGTAGTCGTTCGCGAGCGACTCCACGACGTTGCGATACGCGTCGATTTCGCCCGCCTCGAGCGTCTCGGCTAGCGCCTCGCGCAAGAGCTCCAGCCGTCGCGCGCGGAGGTCGTGCACCGTCGGCACGTTTTCTATCGCGATCTTGCGTTTCGTACCGTGCTCGATAATGCGCAGCAGCCGCGTCTCACGCGCCTCCGCGAAGGTGATGGCGACGCCTTCGCGGCCGGCGCGTCCGGTGCGCCCGATGCGATGCACGTACGCGTCGGCTGACGACGGCACGTCGAAGTTGACGACGTGCGAGACGCGGTCGATGTCGAGGCCCCGCGCGGCAACGTCGGTTGCGACGAGCAGGTCCGAGGCGCCATCGCGAAAACGCCGCAAGACGCGGTCGCGCTGCTCTTGCGAGAGTCCGCCGTGCAGCGCTTCGGCACCGTAGCCGCGGGCGCCGAGCGTTTGCGTCAGTTCGTCGACTTCGACGCGAGTGCGGCAGAAGACGATCGCCGCGGCGTCGTCTTCCATGTCGAGTACGCGCGCGAGCGCGGCGGCCTTGTGCCTGCGCTGCACGACGTACGCGATCTCGCGCACGCGCGGTGCCTCACCCGCCGCGAGCGTTTCGCGAGCGATCGTCACGCGGACGGGATCGTGCAGGTGGCGCTTGGCGATCTCGAGGATTCGCCGCGCCATCGTCGCCGAGAACAGCGCCGTTTGGCGTCTCTGCGGAACCGCCGCCAGAATGGCGTCGAGCTCTTCTGCGAAGCCCATGTCCAGCATCTCGTCGGCCTCATCGAGGACGACCGTCTCCACCGCTTCGAACGTCAACGTACCGCGCCGTACGTGATCGAGCGCGCGGCCGGGCGTCGCGACGACGACGTCGACGCCGCGCTGCAGCGCGCGCAATTGCTGGTGCATCGATTGCCCGCCGTAGACGGGCAAGACGCGTATGTCGAGCGCGCGGCCGTAGGTATGCACGGCTTCGGCAACCTGCATCGCAAGCTCGCGCGTCGGCACGAGGATCAGCGCGCGTATCGAGCGCGCGCCGCCGGAGGCGCGGCCGATGCGATGCAAGAGCGGCAGCGCGAAGGCGGCCGTTTTGCCGGTTCCCGTCGCCGCCTGGCCCAGCACGTCGCGGCCCGCTAGCAACGGCGGGATCGCTTCGCGCTGGATGTCCGTCGGCTCTTCGTAACCGAGCGTTGCGAGCGCACCGACGAGCGCCGCATCCAGTCCGAGCGCGTTGAAACCGTCGGTTGCCGCAGAGTCCATAGGCGCGCGCTTCGCCGAGAGACGCGAGCGGAACTGTACGCCGTTCAACGCGCGAGCTCCGCACGGAGCGGCGCCGTCGCGCGAAAACAGCCGGCAGAATGATCGTCCACGACGCCCGTCGCTTGCAGGTACGCGTAGACGATCGTCGCGCCCACGAAGGAAAAGCCGCGCGCGCGCAGCTCGCGGGCGACATGGTCCGAGAGTTCGGTGCGGCCCGGGAGCGGTTCGTCCGCCGCCTTGCGCGAGACGACGGGCCGGCCATCCACGAAGGCCCACAAAAACGTCGCAAACGAGCCGTGCCGGCGCTGCACGTCGACGAAGACCGCCGCATTGCGGACCGTCGCGACGATCTTAGCGCGGTGACGCACGATCCGCGGATCGCGTACGAGCGCCTCGATCCGCGCGGCGTCGAAACGCGCAACCGCGGCGGGATCGAAGTCCGCGAAGGCCGCGCGATAGCCCTCGCGTCTGCGCAGGATGGTCTCCCAACTCAAGCCGGCCTGCGCGCCTTCGAGCGCCAGCAATTCGAAAAGCCGCCGGTCGTCGTATTGGGGAACGCCCCATTCACGATCGTGGTAGTCGATGAGGGGCTCGCGTTTCGCCCACGCGCAGCGCACGAGCGGCAAGGGTGCTTCCCGTTCCACGCAAGCGCGCTTCTCCGCCAGCGCCGCGCCCCCGCTCCCGGCGCTCAAGGCCTTTGCACACGGGGCGGCCGGGCCGCTACGGCCGATGCGGTACCCGCGGGCGGCGGCCTCCGCTTACTTGCGCACGATGAACCTCGACGCGCCGGCGGACGCAGCGCCCGCTCCCGCCCCGCCGGGGCCTACCGAAGCCGACGAGCGCAAGGAGCGCGCCCGGCTCAAGCGCCTCGTCGCGCCGCTCGGCTGGAAACTGGTCGGTCGCGAGACCGCAGAGATTCGCGTCGTGCGCGAATTCCATTTCGGCCCGCGCCTCGTCGTCGTGCGCGGCCGCGTGGCGGTGGAACTGCCCGCCGAGCCGACGGCCGAGGCCGGCGAACGCGCCGTCGCGCCGCTCGTCGATCCCACCGTTGGCCGGTTCGCCCATGCGATCGAGCGCGCAGCCGCCAAAATCCTTAGCGCCCCCGACGACGTCTCCAAGCGCCACGTCTTCGAAAACGCGTCGTTCTTCTCGGCGATCGAGGAGGCGCGTCGCGGTATGGTGCGCGCCTACCAGGACCTCGAGAACCTGCGCATCGACGAGCGCGTTGAAGCGGATCTAGGTTTGCGCTTCTACATCGAGGGCTTCACGCGTGCGGCGCGCACTTTCGAGTACTTCGTCGGACCGACGAACTCGGGCAAGACGCACGCCGCCATCGAACTGCTTGGGGCAGCGCAAACCGGCGCCTATCTCGCGCCGCTGCGGCTGCTCGCGCTCGAGGTGCACGAGCGCATGAACGACCTGGGCGTCGCGACGTCGCTCGTGACGGGCGAGGAGCGCGTCCTCGTGCCGGGGGCGCGCCACGTCAGTTCGACCGTCGAGATGGTCGACCTCAAACGCGAACTCGACGTCGCCGTCGTCGACGAAGCGCAGATGCTGCAGGACGAGCAGCGCGGCTGAGCGTGGACGCTCGCGATCGCAGCCGTGCCCGCCAAGCACGTCGTCCTGTGCGGGTCGGAAGATGGATTGCACGCCGCGCGACGGCTCGCCGACCGCCTCGGGGTAACCCTCGACGTGCGGCGTTTCGAGCGCAAGAACCCGCTGCGCGTCGTCGATGCGGTCCCGCTCATGGAACTGCGCGCCGGAGACGCGGTCGTTGCCTTCTCGCGCAACGCCGTCGTCGAACTGCAGGGGCAAATCGCGCGCAACGGCCGGACGACCGCTGCCATCTACGGTTCGCTCTCGCCCGCCGTGCGCCGCCGCGAAGCGGAGCGTTTCCGCTGCGGCGAAGCCGCCGTCTTGGTCGCCACCGACGCAATCGGTTTGGGGCTAAACCTTCCCATCCGCCGCCTGATCTTTGCCGCGGTCGAAAAGTTCCACGGCGTCGCCATGCGAGAGCTCACGCCGCCCGAAATCCGTCAGATCGGGGGACGCGCGGGCCGCTACGGTTTGCACGAGGAGGGGCTCGTCACGGCGATCGACCGGCGTGCCGTGCGGTTGTTGCGCGACAGTCTCGAGTGCTTCACGCCGCCGCCCGCGGGACCCGCCGCTTTGGATTTCGCCAACCGACGAACATCTGCGCAGGCTTGCGGCGATCATCGGAACCACGCGCGTGAGCCGGCTCCTGCTGTTCTTTCAAACGCGCGTGCTGCGCGGTGAAACGTCCGACGTCCGCATCGCCGACCTCACCGGTACCATCGACGTTGCCGTGGCGCTCGAAATGTCAGACCGCTTTCTCGAACTGCCGCTTGCCGTGCGCGCCACCTATGCACGCGCACCCGTCACGACGCGCGGCAACGCGCTGGGGGTCCTCGCGCGGTGGGGCGAACGGCACGCAGCCGACGGCGTCGTCGACGGCTCCGAACTCACAACCGGTTTGGTGGCGCGCGATCGGTTACTGCTCTACGAAGATCGCTCGCGGCTCGCAACCCTGTACCTTTGGCTCGCGCAGCGCTTCCCCGGCGTATACGTCAACGCGGCCGCCGTCACGCGCGTCCGCGAGCGGACCGACGACGACATCCACGACGCGCTGCTGCACCATGGTGCCCGTTCGCGCAGCGAACGCCGAGCGCCGGTTCCGTTTCGCCGCAAAGGTCCGCCGAAGTTCGACAAGCGGCGGCTGCAACAATGATGTCTGCGCGCGGAAGGGACGCCTTGCGTGGGTACGACCGTGAAGTGAACGAAACAACGCCTTTGGCGCCGTCCGACCGCATTGCCGCGGCACTCTTCGACGTCGACGGCACGCTCGTCGACAGCAATGACGCGCACGCTCGCGCATGGGTAGCCGCGCTCGACGAGGCCGGTTTTAACGTCGCATTCGCGCGCATCCGGCCGCTCATCGGGATGGGCGGCGATAAGACCGTCGATGCGCTCGAACTCGGTTTCCAGGGGACGAGCGAACGCGGCCGCGCCCTGCTCGCGCGACGCAAAGCACTCTTTCTCGAACGATTCCTTGCGACCGTGGAGCCCTTCCCGCGGGCGGGAGATCTCGTCGCGCACTTGCACGCGCGCGGTCTGCGCTGCATCGTTGCGAGTTCCTCGAGCCCCGAAGAACTGGATCGGCTGCTCGCACTCTGCGGCGCACAGCGCTACTTCGATCACGCGATCGAGCCCGAGGAGGCGCCCGAAAGCAAACCGGATCCCGACGTCGTTCTGGCGGCCCTACGCTGGGGCCGAATTCCCGCGGGCGACGCCGTGCTCGTCGGAGACACACGCTACGACATCGAGGCGGCGCATCGCGCGGGCGTGCGCACGATCGCGCTCCGCGCGGGCGGCGCGCCGGCCGGCGACCTCGCGACCGCCGACGCCGTCTATCACGATCCCGCGGCGCTGCTGGCAGCACTCCGTGACGCATCGCTCGGCACGCTGCTTTCCCGAGCGCGGGCGACGTAGCGCCGCCGAACGGCGCTACGCCGGCGCTTAGCGCGGGATGATTCCCGGCACGACGTACTGTTGCAACGCGACGAGCAACCCCATGAGCGCCGTGAGCGCGATGCTGTGCGGAAACGTGCGTGCGAAGATCTGGCCTTCCTGGCCCTTGAGCGCCGTGACGGACGCGCCCGTCGTGATGTTTTGCGGCGAGATCATCTTGCCCATGACGCCGCCCGAGGAGTTGGTGGCTGCGATGAGGACGGGGTTGAGGTTGAGCTGACGTGCCGCGACGACTTGCAGGTTGCCGAAGAGCGCGTTGCCCGACGTATCGCTGCCCGAGAGCATGACGGCGATCCAACCTAAGAACGGCGAGAGGAACACGAACACCGGGCCGACCGACGACACCCCGAGGCCCAGCGTATAGTTGAGCCCTGAATAGTTCATGAGATACGCGAGGCCGATGATGAGCATGACGGTCAGGATCGCAATTCGCGTCTGCACCCACGTCGCGCGAGCACACGCGAGCACGTCTGCGACCGGCATGCGCACGATTGCGGCCGTCACGATGACGGCGACTAGAATTGCCGTCCCCGTGCCCAGCGGCTCGAAGTTCCAGACCGCCGCGTACGGCTGACCCTGGTAGAGCGTGATCGAAACGGCCTTGTCGAGTCCGGGCCAGGCGATTTTCTGCAGGCCGAGCTTTGCGATCGCAAGCGTGGTCCAGATGATGACGGTTGCCGATACGACGATCCACGGCATCCACGCACGCCAGACGCTGACGGGCTGCGGCACATGCAATGCCGCAGCGTTGCGAATCGCAAACTCGGGATCCGGCGCCGGCTTCCAACGCTGCAGGAAAAGCAGGGTGAAAACGAGCGAGCCGATCGACGATAACACGTCGGTAAGGCTGTAGCTGATGAAATTCGAACAGACGAACTGCGTGAATCCGAAACTGCCGCCGGCAACGAGCAGCACGGGCCACAGCGCCCGGACGGAGCGCAAGCCGCCATAGACCCCGATGACGTAGAACGGCAGTAGCGTCGCGAAGAACGGCAGCTGCCGCCCGACCATCGCGCCGAGCGTGGTCGCGGGCAAGTGCGTCACGGCCGCAAGGACGGTAATCGGTACGCCGAGCGCGCCGAAGGCGACGGGCGCGGTGTCGAAGATGAGCGTAAGCACGAGCGCGTCGAGCGGTGCGAAGCCGACGAGAATCAGCAGCGAGCTCGTAATGGCGACGGGCGTACCGAATCCGGCGATCCCTTCGAGCAAAGCGCCGAAACAGAATCCGATCACGACCAGAATCACGCGGCGATCGTCGGGCAGATGATCGAGCACCCAATTGCGGAACGCGTCGAAACGGCCCGCGCGCACGGCGACGTTGTAGAGCAACAGTGCGTTGAAGACGATCCACATGATCGGCCACACCGCAAAGACGGCGCCGTTGGCGACCGCGGCAAATGCGAGCGACGGCGGAAAGCGCCAGAAGCCGACCGCAACGATAAGACCGACGACGAGCCCGGCGAGCGACGCCTGCCAGGCCGGCCGTCGCAACACGCCCAGCATGACGAGGACCGTCACGATGGGCAGCGTGGCAACAATAAATGACGGGAACAGCCCGCCGGCTACCGGTGTAAGCAATTGTTGAAACATGACGATCCTTCGCAGTCGAAAGCGCGTTAGGACACGCCCTACCCACATCCGGCGGTGCAACTTCATATGCTCGTCCGGAGACGCGCCAAGGGCACACACGCGCACCGTAGAACCGACCTGCATGCGCTAATGAAAGAAGCATCACGATGGTACGAACCGCGTTTTTTGCCGTTGCAGCCGGCGCGTTGGTGCTCCGTGCGCTGCCGGGACGCGCGGCCGGCATGATGCTCGAGTCCGAGATAACGGCCAAGAACGTCGATGAGGCGGTCGTCTTCACGGTGAGGCTGACGAACCGCTCCGATCGCGATGTGATCATGCGCTTCACCAGCGCCGCAAGACTCGCGCTGCTCGTCTGCGATTCGTCGCGCACCGTCATCTGGGATTCGACGGCCGATCGCATGTTCGCAGCGGTGACGGCCGAAACGATTGTGCCGGCGGGCGGCAGCCAGACGTTTTCCGAAACGTGGCCGCGGCCCCCGGCGCACGGTTCCTTCATCGTGCACGGCAGCGTGCGCGCCCTGCCGCCGGTTGCGCTTCCCGAGCGAACCTTCACCCGATAAAGAAAGCGGAGCGCTGAGCGATCCGCTTTCTTTCTTTATGACGCGATCCGCGATCGCCCTAATTTCTGCAGTTACCGTCCGTACACGGGGTCGGAGTCGGCACCGGAGTGGGTGCCGCCGTCGGCACGGGTGTCGGTCGCTGCGTCGGCACGGGTGTCGGTCGCTGCGTCGGCACGGGTGTCGGCGCCGGCGTCGGCACGGGTGTCGGTCTCAGCGTCGGAGAGGGTGTCGGCGGTGCGGTGCGCACGGGTGTCGGTACTGGCGTTGGAACCGCTGTGGGCACCGGCGTTGGGGTGAGAGTCGGCGTTGCGGTCGGCGCGGGGGTGGCACTCGGCGCAGTCGACGGCCGCGTCGACGGAGCCGGCGTGGGTCCCGGTGCGACCGCCCCAACGGCGCGGTTCACGTTGATTCTGCCGTACCCGTAGTGATCGTTACGGCCGCCGGTATAGGCGAAGGTGCCGGCTTTGTCCGCCGTGTTCTCGATTCGCGCACGAATCGTCGCGGGTGCTGGACGCGTTGACCAGCAACCCGGCAAGTCCGGCGACCATCGGCGTGGACATCGACGTTCCGCTCAGTGTCGTGTACGTGCCCGGAATGTAGGTCGAGTAGATGTTGACGCCGGGCGCCGCGACCGAAACCTCCGGGCCGTAATTCGAGAAGTATGCGATGCCGTCAGAAGAATCGCTCGCGGCGATCGCCATGGAATTCGGATCGCTGCCCGGGAAACCGACGGCCGCTCCGTCATTTCCGGCGGCGACGACGACGAGAGTGCCTTTGCCTTTCGCATACGCGATCGCAGTCGAGGTAGCCGGGTCGCTGCACGGTGCCGTGCAGCCGAGCGACAAACTGATCACCTTGGCACCATGATCGGCTGCCCATGTGATGCCGTTTGCTACGTTCGAAAACGAACCGCTGCCGGCACTATCGAGAACTTTGACCGGCAGCAATTTCGCCGCTGGGTTCGTTCCGGCGATACCGACGCCGTTATTCGTAATCGCCGCGGCGATGCCGGCGCAGTGCGTGCCGTGACCGTTATCGTCGTTCGGCGTCGCGGCCCCCGCGACGAAGGACATACCGGGCAGAATCTTTGCGGCAAGGTCCGGATGCGAGAGATCGATGCCGGTATCGACGATCGCGATCACCGTGGAACTCAAGCCCCCAAGGGTTGGATTTGCGGTATACGCGAGATCCCATTGCGTGATCTTGAGGCTGTACTGCTGCGGAAAAGCTGGATCGTTCGGAGTGCCGAGCGCGTGCGCGTATCGATCTTGCGCGACGAAACGCACCCTGGGATTGCGCGAGAGCCGCGCGATCGTGCGGTCTTCATCGCCAGGCTTCACGAGGATCGTCAGCACGCCGATCGCACGATTGTTGCTATCGACATTGTTGCCGGAGAACTGCGCATCGATTTGGCCCGCATCGTCGACGTTTCCGCCGGTATAGCCGATCTCGATGCGACCGGGAATGACGCCCTCAGCCTTGGGCCCGGCCCCTGCAATCGCGCGCGGCCCCGCTAAGGAACCGCCGGCCACCGTCGGGACCGGAGGCGAACTGTGCGACCCGCCGGAGCAGCCTGCGACGGCGAACAACCCGCCGATGCTCAGAACGGCGGCAGAGAACCTCAACCTAAGCACGAATTTGCCATGCGAGAAAGAACTCGCCGGCGACCGTAATACTACCACGCTTAGTCCCCCGGCAAAGCGGCAAGTCCTTTGTTCGCTTAGTCACAAAAAAAATTAAGGAAGGCTATATCGAAGGCGGCGGTGTCACGGTTAATCGCGCTTAAACGGTGAAATCTTTACGCGGAGCCGCGTGTTGACGTTTTTGTCCGTCGCAGCGAAGAGAAGGCGCGGCTGCGCCCGAGCAACGTGAAGCCGATGCTTCAAGCGCATTGCAGAGTATTCGAGGGTCGTGCATGTTCGTCGTGCTCTTCGAGGTTACGCCAAAGGACCAGCTGTGGGACGCGTACCTCGCGGCTGCCAAAAAGCTGAAACCGATATTAGAACAGATCGATGGGTTCATCGATAATACGCGGTACCGAAGCCTGACGCGAAGCGACGTTATTCTCTCGTTATCCACGTGGGAATCCGAGAAGGCACTGATTCGCTGGCGCACCGTCGGACTTCATCACGACACACAAGAACTCGGGCGGAACGCCATCTTCGCAGACTATCGGCTGCGCGTAGCGGCGGTAACGTACGATTCAGCCGACCCGACCGTCGCAGAGCGACAGCGTCGATTCGATGGGACGGAGATCGGCACCGCGCCTTTCGTCGTCTTGCATGAGGGTTGGGATGGTGTGACGCAAGGCACGGGCGAACGCTTCGTCGGCGTTCTCGACGAAAGACAGAACGTCGTCGTCTGCCCGGCCGATGATGACGATGTACGACGGAGCAGCCGCGATCCGCAACCCGATCGACGACGCGTTCGCATTGCAAGGGTCATCCGCGAGTACGGCATGTACGACCGGCGCGAAGCGCCGCAATACTTTCCACCGGTCCGCAGCAAGGCATGATTTGCGGCCCCGCTCGTTCGAGGCGGGCTCTCTCAATGGAGCCGACGAGCGGATTTGAACCGCTGACCTGCTGATTACGAATCAGCTGCTCTACCAACTGAGCTACGTCGGCACTGGCACGCTGGAGGACCCGCGCGCCGCGCGCTTAGTTTCATGCGCGCGCGCCTGAACCCTGTCGGCGAAGGCCGCGCAGGATCGGGTCGAGCAGCGCACCCTGCACGACGAGCGTGGCGAGAACGGTCGCGAATACGCCGTCGACGATCTGCGCGCGTCCCGGCAGCGCGGCGGGCAGCGCGAGTGCGAGTGCGAGCGGCAAACCGCCGCGCATCCCGGCGAGGAAAATCGCCGCGCGGCTCGCGACATTGGAGCCTGCGGCGAGGACCGCCAGGACCGCGCGCGTCGCAAGCAGCGCGACGATACCGACGATTGCGAACGCGGGCTCGTGGAGTGCCCGCGGCACGTCGAGCAGCAGTCCCGTCGCGAAGAAGACCGTCGCTTTTGCTCCGTACGCAACCGCGCCCCAGAACGCATCGAGCGCGCCACGTGGATCGTCAGCATCCGCAGGTTGCCCAACATCGTCGTTCGTGTCGCCCCGAGGTGCTACCGGCATGCGAGTGGCGGGCTCCGGGCGGACGGCGTGCAGGACGAGCGCAGCCGCGGCGGTTGCAAAAATACCCGATGCGTGCGCGTGGTCCGCGGCCTGATATGCGCCATACGCGAGTGCAATCGTCGCCGCGATTGCGAACGGAGTCGAATGCAGCAAGCGGCGCACGACGACAAAAGGCATCGCGCAAGCGGCCCCAAGTGCAATGCCACCGGCGACGGCATAACCCCCACTCACGCAAGCGGTGACGATGCTCAAGGGCATGCCGCTCGCTGCGGCGACCGCAATGCCGTACAACACGACGGCGACGCCGTCGTTGGCGAGCGACTCCGCCTCCGCAATCGTGCGCACGCGGGCGGACACACCGGTTCGCCGGAATATGCCCACGACCGCGACCGGGTCGGTCGCGGACACGATCGCTCCGAACACGAGTGCGTCGGCAAAGGGCGCGACGTGCGTCGCCGTGAGCGCGACGGCGACCGCGAATGCGGTGAACAGCGTTCCGGGAAACGCCAGCAGTGCAATGCGCCCCGCGCCCGCACGCATTGCCGCCGCATCGATGTTCCACGCGGCCTCGAAGACGAGCGGCGGCAGCAACGCGACGAGCAACGCCGGTCCGAACGCGAACGGCGGCCGCACGTGCGCGAACGACCCGAGCGCCGCGCCTAACGCTACGAGGGTGACGGCAGCCGGCACGCGGACGCGTTCGGACCAGCTCGCGAGCGCGACCGCGGCCGCGAGCAGTGCCACGAAAGCGGCGAGTCCGCGCAGATCGATCAGGCGTACCCGCGCTCGAAGTCAGCCGGCGCAAAGTCGTGCACGACCGCGTACGGTTCGGCCACGAGTGCGAGCGCAGCGCGCGAGAGCCAGACGCGACGCAGATGCAGCGTGTCGAGCACGCGCACGATCGTCGCGCGCTCCGGCTCGAGGTCGGCACACATACGTAGCGCAGCCGCAACCGCGAGACGTTTCGTCGGCATGACCATCGGGAGGCGCGCGTTGCCTGCCGCCGTCGTCGTCAGCGCATTGAGGTACGTCGGCAGCGGATCGTAACGCGCCACGAGTTCGGTCGTCACGACGTCGGCAAGACCGACGCCGTTTCCGTTCCCGTCCTCGCCCACCATCGCCAGATACACGAGGCGCGTCACGTCGGGACCGCCCGAGATGTACGTGCTCGGGAAGCGACCGGTCACGTTCGGATCACCGCCGCCACCGCTCACGCTCTTGCCGACGCGATCGACGACGAGCACGTCGATGCGGTCGAGCGGCAGGCGCGCGAGGTTGCGTGAGGCCTCCACCAATAGTTCCGTTTCGCGCGCGAGGATATCGCGCGCCGCGAGCGCTTCGACGCGACACGGCTCCTCGTACGCGTTCTCTAGGATCGCGAGCGCGAAAGCGACCTTGCCGGTAGCGATGGCTACCGCAGCCGCCGCCGGGACGCTTTCGCGCATCTTGCCCCAGCCGAGCGAGTGAATCGACTGTGCGCCTTCCTGCTTTCCGAGGCCGAGCCCAAGCATTTTCGCCGGGCCGCTTTCGATCGGTCCGCGAAACGACGTGTGCGGTTTGACGCGATTGATCGCGACGATGGCGTCCGCTTCGTGCGCGAACGCATCCATAAAAACTGGTAAGCCGCTCTGCGTGTGGCCGACGCAGAGCGTCTCCATCGTCGCGCGGATCGGCGCACCGACGCTCGCTTCGGTGACGCCGAGATGCGCCAAGACGTCGGCTTGACCTTGCGCGGTGGAAGCGCCGTGCGATCCCATAGCGGGAACGACGAATGGTTCGGCGCCGTTGTTTTTTAGCGCGGCCACCACGGCTGCGACGAATTCGCCGATGCGCGCGATGCCGCGGCTTCCGACCGCCACGGCGACGCGACCGGACGGAAGCTCGATCGCACGCAACGCCTGGGCGACGGCGGCCGGTACGTCCCGGAGCGCAGGAGGCGTCGGCATCGCGCGTTCGACGAGCGCGAGGTCGGGGATGGCGACGGCACCAAGTTCGTGCTCGAAGCGTTCGGTATAGCGTGAGACGTCGATCATCAGCGCTGCCGCTTCGACGCGCAGGCGTGGCCTCCGGTGCGTTCGAACCGGCGGGAATGTCTGCGATGCGCCGGTGCGTTCGGATGACGCTGCTCGCGATGGCGCTCGTGGCGGGAACGGCGGCCGCCGCGCGCGCGGATTGCGCGTCGCGAGCGAACTACGGCGCCGGGATCGTCTTCGTGACCGATCGCGAGCCGCTCGGCGACGACCGCCTTTTCGGCGGCGAGCGCGCGCGCGGCAGCGACCCGGAAGACGTCGTGACCAAGGGGACGTTGACGGCGCCTACTCCCGCCGGAACGCGCGGTTGCACGTCGCGCCTGTCGTTCTACCAAGCGCTGAACCACCGCTTCGTACGGGGGCACGGCCGCCGCGCGCTCGTCTACGTGCACGGGTACTACACGTCGTTCCTTACTGCAGCCCGCGATGCGCTCGCACTCGCGCACGAAATGCACTTCCCGGGGCCCGTCGTGTTGTACTCGTGGCCGGCGACCGTAACGGCCAAACCGGCGTACGGCCTCGATTCACGGAACGCGGCCTGGTCGGCTTCACATTTTGCGACCTTCCTTTCGGACCTCGAGGGGCACTTTCACGGCATGCCCGTCTCTTTCGTCGCCCGCGGCGTCGGCGCGCGTTTCGCCGCCGCAGGCCTGCGCGTCGTCCGCGACGGGCGCTGCCGGCATTGTTTCGGGCGCGCGGTCTTCGTCGAGCCCGAGATCGCCCGCGAGGCGTTGCGGCGTAAGCTCGCCGATGCACACCTCTGCGATGTGCGGCGCGATCCGCGGCGGGCCGCCGCGCCGGTGACGATTTACACCGCCGCACCGCGCTCGAGCGGGTGCTCGGGCATCGACACCGTCCGCGTTTCGGCGCGCGTCATCGCCGGGAGGGACGGTCGCGATCCGCTCGTCGGTCCCATGCTCGCACGCGACGTTCGTCAAGTACTTGCCGGAACGCCCAGGTCCGCCCCATCCCGCCGGCTCGCACACCCCTATGCCCGCCGGCGGACGGCCTTCGCCTCACGGCACTGAGCCCCCGGCGGCGGGCGGGGCACCGCGAGTTTGCCGACGAGCGTGCCGGCGCGATCATAGACCGCGACCGTCCCATTCTGACCGCCGACGAGCACGTGCCCGTGCGCCGCGTGACTGACTAGCCGCAAATCGTCATATCCTACGTACGCAACGTACCACTTCACGAGTACGCTTAGGTCTTCTCGGGCACGTCGTGAAAGGTGCCGCGCTGCGCCGACGCGTCGAGTTCGAGGTCGTCGAGCAAGTAATAGACGATCTTGCGGTCGTCGAAGCCGACCTTCGCGAGTTGCCGGCCGCCGATCTCGACGACCTCGTGAATGTGGCCGGTGACGCCAGCGTAGCGATAGTTCATTTCGGTATAATCTGTCTCGTCCGGCCGCGGCCGCGGGATCGCTTTGGTTCCCCGCAAAGGCGTTTTATGGCGGTGGTCGCTCACGGAAGACTCTCGCAATCGGTGAAAAGTGTCACTAGGCCGTTTCGTCAAGCAACGCGCGCGTTCATCGAACGGCGCGGTAAGACGGTCGGTCGTCCGGCCTAAGCGGCCGACAGGCTACGGTCCGGGATAGTGCGAGCCGTCACCGTACGGGACGAAAAGCGTGTGTTCTTTGAGGAAGCGCAGCTTCACCATCCCGGTCGGGCCGCTCCGGCTTTTCGCAATGATGAATTCCGTGAGGTCGGGTTCGGGCGCGCTTTCGGGATTGTAGTACGCGTCGCGATACAAGAACGTCACCAGGTCGGCTTCCTGTTCGATAGCGCCCGAATCTCTTAAGTCACTAAGCATCGGCCGTTTGTCGTTGCGCGACTCGACGCCGCGGTTGAGTTGTGCGAGGGCGAAGATGGGTATTTGCAGGTCTTTGGCGGTCGCCTTGAGCGTGCGGCAGATCTCCGAGAGCTCGTCGTTACGATTTTGCGGGCGCGACGACGTCGAGGGGCGCACGAGCTGCAGATAGTCGATGAACACGGCAGCGAGCCCGTCGCCCGATTGCAGCCGGCGGCAGCGGCTGCGAATTTCCGTAACCGTGACGGTGCCCGAGTCGTCGATGTAAATCGGCAGCTGCGAGAGCGCGCTCATGCCGCTGGAGATCTTCTCCCACTCGGGGTCGCGGATGTTGCCGCGTTTGAGGTTTTGCGAGTTGATGCGCGCTTCGGCGCAGAGCAGCCGCGTGACGAGCTCCTCGTTCGTCATCTCGAGGGAAAAAAACGCGACGGGCCGCTGTTCTTCTTTCGCGACGGCGGTCGCCATGGTGAGGGCCATCGACGTCTTGCCCATCGCCGGCCGTGCCGCAACGATCACGAAGTTCCCAGGCTGGAAGCCGGCGGTATACTCGTCGATGTCTCGAAAACCCGACGTGAGACCGGTACGATCGCCGCGCGTGTGGTACGCGCGATCGATCTGTTCGAAGGCCCCTTTGAGCAGCTTGTGAACCGGCGCGAATTCCGAGCGGTTCTGCTTGCGGCCGACTTCGTAAACGATCTGCTCGCTGCGATCCAGCGCGCCTTCGACGTCCTCTTCGTTTTCGAACCCGATCTTCGTGATCTCGGTGCCGGCATGGATCAATCCGCGCAGCGACGCCTTTTCGCGCACGATGTGCGCGTAGTACTCCGCCGACGCGGCCGTCGGCACCGTATCCATCAGCGAGTTGAGGTACGGCAGCCCGCCGACTTTCTCCAGCAGCGAGCGGCGCCGCAATTCTTCGGCGAGCGTGATCTTATCGAGGGGTTCACCACGTTCGTACAGTTGCACGAGCGCGAGGAAAATCGTCTCGTGCACGTGCGCGTAAAAGGCTTGCGGCGACAGAATTTCACTGACCGCGGACATCATCTCGCGGTCGACGAGAATCGATCCGATCACCGCCATCTCTGCTTCGAGATTATTGGGCGGAATGCGATCGACGCCGCCCAAACCCGTCGCCGCGATGGCCATCAGCGCGCGCCCCGGCGCGGCCGTGCGAGCGCGAGCGCGTCGAACGCTTCCCGCACGTTGCCGATGGCGACGACCTCGATGCCGCCGAGGGACCGGTCGATATCGCGTTCGTTCTCACGCGGCACGAGGACGAGCCGCATCCCCGCCTGCCGCGCCGCATAGAGCTTTTCGACGATACCGCCCACCGCCCGAACGTTGCCCGCGATGGAGAGCTCCCCCGTCATTGCGACGTCACGCGGCAGCGGTGTTTTCGTGATCGCGCTGTAGATTGCGAGAAAGACGGCCAGGCCGGCCGACGGGCCGTCGATGTTGCCGCCGCCGACAACGTTGACGTGCACGTCGTAGTCGAGCGGATCGACGCCCGCCGTCGCGCGCACCACGGAGCTTGCATTGAAGACGCTATCCTTGGCCATCGAGCCCGCGGTGTCGTTGAAGCGTACCGAGCCCTTGCGCGGCTCCTTTGCTTCGAACGCTACGGCTTCGATCTCGATGAGGCTCCCAACGTGATGCGAGACGCCGAGGCCGAGCGACTTGCCGATCTCACGTCCGCGCTTCGCGCGAACGAGCGTGTGCGGCACGAGCCGACCCGCCTGCACGACGGTCGTCACGTCGGCCTCCACGATCGTCGTGGACGCACGAGCGTCGCCCGTGCGCTTAACGCGTGCCGTCCCGGCGCCCGCGGTGCGCTGCTGCTCGCGATAGAGCGCATGGCCGTGCGCGTCGGCGAGTATTTGCACGGCTTTTCGGCCTTCGATCGTGTAGGACGCGACGAGTTCGGCAACGCCTGGTGCGAGTCGCACGCCCAGGCGTTTGGCGGCACCCGAAACAATAGCACGAACCTGCGTTTCGGTGAGCGGCTCGAAAAACACCTCGGCGCAACGCGAGCGAATTGCGGCGTCGATTTCACTTGGGTCGCGCGTCGTCGCGCCGATCATCACGAAATCGGCCGGCGCCCCGTCCGCAAACAGTTTCTTGACATAGGCCGGAACGCTCGGATCGCTCTCGTCGTAATACGACGACTCGAACGAGAAGCGCTTATCCTCGAGGACCTTGAGGAGCTTGGTCTGCAGAACGGCGTCCATCTCGCCGATCTCGTCGATGAACAGCACGCCGCCGTGCGCTTTGGTGACCAAACCGAGCTTCGGTTCGGGGATGCCGCTCTCGGCGAATTCGCGGCGTGAGCCCTGATAGATCGGATCGTGCACGCTGCCCAAGAGCGGGTTGGTCGTCTCGCGGGGATCCCAGCGCAGCGTCGCGCCGCTGGCCTCGACGAACGGCGCACCGGCCGCAAACGGCGTATAATCGCGCGACTTCGCGACCTCGAGTGCCAGTCGCGCCACGGTCGTTTTTCCAACGCCGGGGGGACCGTAGAGGATGACGTGCTGCGGAAACGGTGACGATATTTTCGCGAGGAGCGACGCGATGGCGGACCGCTGTCCGACGACGTCCGCGAGCACGCTAGGGCGCACGAGCGCGAGCGCGGAAGCCGAAAGCTTGCGGTCGTCCAGCGCGACGAGTTCGCGCAGCTTCTTCTCCGTCGCCGGCGTTTCGGGGCCCGCGTCTTCGCGGATCGCTTCGAGCTTGAGGTCTTTGAGGTATTCGAGATGACGCTCGGCCATTTTGAGGTTGACCTTCATCTCGATTTTCTCTTCGAGCGACCGCTGCGCGACGAGATCGGCGAGACCGTCCTCGATCTCGGCGATCGCTTCACCGTATTTCCCCGGTTGAACGAGCCGTTCGAGCGTCGGATCCTCGAAGACCAGTCGCTGCAGTGCGAGGATTCGTTCGGAGAGCACGTTCGAGCGCATCAACTTGAGCGCGTTCAGTTTCCCCGCGCGCAGCACGAGCTTGTCGGAGCCGATCGTATTGGAGAGTAACTCGTAGAGCGCGGCGACGTAGCGGCGCACACCGTCGTCGCCGCCGTACTTACGGCGAAACCGAGCCAGACTCCCAGGATCCGCGCCGTGCGCCATATGCGCTAGGTCGTCGAAGCGATGACTTTGACCGTGGTTTTTGCCACGATGTTTTTACCGAGCCGAATTTCGATGGGATAGCTTCCGAGCGACTTGATGTTTTCGGGGACTTCGATCTTGTGGCGGTCGATCTCGACGCCGAGCGACGCGTGGATGGCGTCGGCCACGTTGCCGTTGGTCACGGCGCCGAAGAGTCTGCCATTACCGCCGGCCTTTGCCGGAACCGTCAATTGTAGACCTTCGAGCTGTTTGCCCAGCGCCTCGGCATTGGCGACGGCCTCGGCATCCCGCCGCGCTTTGGCCTTACGCTGCTGCTCGAGCAGAGTGAGCGAACCCGTCGATGCCTCGGCGGCGAGACCGCGCGGCAAGAGAAAGTTGCGGGCGTAGCCGTCGGCGACGTCGAGGACGGTTCCAGTTGTTCCGAGCGACTTCACGTCGCTCATCAGAATGATCTTCATGGCGTTACTCTGCGACGAAGGGCAAAAAAGCGATGACGCGGGCGCGCTTGACGGCGACGGTGAGCAATCGCTGATGCTTCGCGCAATTGCCGCTAATGCGGCGCGGGAGAATCTTTCCGCGCTCGGAGATGTATTTGCGCAGCCGCGTGACGTCCTTGTAGTTGATGTCGGGCTGCTTGTCGGCGCAGAAGTTACAGATTTTCCGCTTGGGACGCCGTTCTTTTTTGGCGGCATTGCGCTTCTTCGAGGTGGTGCTGCTAGCCATGAAACCATCCTTGTCAATGTAGGTGGAAACGGCTGCGTACGCTTGCGTACGGCAGCCCTACATACGTGACACGTACGTCACGACCGGAAAACCCGGATTTGTGAGGGCCGCGCGGCCCTCGGAGTCACGAAGGCTCAGTGTATCGGAAAAGGCGCCCGAAGTCTAGCGCCGCCACCGGCCGGGCCGCCGCCATAACTCCGCCTAGCGCCAGAACCAAGCAAGTGGCCTCAGGAACGGTACGGAGGCTCCCGATACTAAGGATGGCTTCCTTTTGAAGCTTGCGACGACTCGCAGGGGTTACCGATGAGCACGTTCCGTTCTTTCTTGTGCGACGACCGCGGCCAAAGCCTCGTCGAATATGCGCTGATCATCACCTTGGTGGCCATGGTCGCGCTTTTCGGTCTGTTACTGCTTGGTAAGAAGAGCAACAACACCCTCAATCGCGCGGCCAACAGCCTCACCGACTAGAGCCGGGGCGAGCCCGCAGCTCCCTCCTTGTCACAAATGGCCGAAAGACTCCGGCGGCTCTGAGCCGCAGGGAAGCCACCGCGCCTGTTGGGTCCGCCCGTCAGGCCCTTTTTCTCGCGGCCACCAAGGAGTGCGAACACCAACTCATGTCGACCGACCTGCGCGATTTTCTCATGCTGCCCTATGGCGAGCTCGAAGACCTCAATCTCGCCGCCAAGGAGCAGCGCAGCAAACGCGTCCCGGGCCATAAGATTCAGGAGCACCGCCTCAAATATCTTACCGACGAGTCCCGCGTCAAGGCCGTCACCGTCCTCTTCAGCGACCTCGAAGGCCGGCTCCACATGCTGGACTACGACAAGAAATTCTTACTGAAGGCGTACGACAACCTGACCTTCGACGGCTCGTCGATTCGCGGTTTCACGGCGCAAAAAGAAAGCGACCTGCGGCTCGCAATCGACTGGAGCGCCTTCTACTGGGCTCCGGGCGACATCTTCGGACCGGGCAAAGTGCTCGTGTTCGGCGACGTGCTGGGCCGCGACGGCTCCGCCTACGCCGGCGACATTCGTGGCGCACTCAAGACGCTCTCGAACGACGCCTTCGCGAAAGATGGCTACACGCTCAACGCTGCCAACGAGATCGAGGGCTTCGTCTTCGCCGGGCTCGACGCCGAGAGGCATTTCCACCAGACCGGTAAGTTCGAATACGTCAACACGGGCGGCTACTACCATTCCTTGCCCGGCGATCCGCTGCGCACGTTCATCGACGCGGTTGCCGAAGTGCAGCGCGCGATGGGCTTCGAGAATGAGAAAGACCATCCCGAAGTCGCGCCCTCACAATTCGAGATCAACTACAGCTATGGCGAAGTCGTCGCCGCGGCCGACACGATCCAACTCTACAAACTCATTTGCCGCCAGGTCGCGACCCGGCTCGGCATGTCGGTGAGCTTTTTGCCGAAGCCGGTCGCCGGCGTCAACGGCAACGGCATGCACACGAACGTCTCGGTGAGCAAAGACGGCAAAAACATTTTTTGGGACGCAAACGGCGAGGAACGTTTGAGTTCGTTCGCTTGGCAATTCGTCGATCGCATCCTGACGCATGGCGACGACATTTGCCTCCTGCTCAACTCGAGCGTCAACGCCTACCGCCGTCTCGACCCGCACTTCGAAGCACCCAATCAGATCAACGCCTCGGCCATCGACCGCGGCGCGATGGTCCGTATCCCGTTCGGCAACGAGCGCAGTTCGCGCGTCGAAGTTCGTTCCGTCGCGCCCGACGCGAACCCGTACATGGTGATGCTCTCGGTCTTTAAGACGGGGCTGTACGGCACGATTTCGGGTCAAGCGAACTTGCGTCAGGCCTCGCGGTATCTGCCCGACAACATCTACGATGCAATCGCAAACTTTCGTACGTCATCGTGGACCAGCGATCTTCTCGGCGCCGACGTCAAGGAGCGCTACGCGGAGCTCAAAGCGGCGAGTGCCGACCGCTGCCCGCGCCTGCTCGGCACGTTCGTGAAGGCGCAAGAAGTGCAGTACCATCACGAAGTCTACAACCAATACCTCTGGAACTTGTTCTAGAACGCGTCGTTCGGCGCAAACGAGGGACGGCCGGCCAGCCGTCCCTTTTTCATGACGGCCTGCATGACCGGCAGCTTCGCTCGGACAAGCAATCGCGATGCCGCGCTTCTCCGTCGGCGTCAATTACTGGCCACGCCGGAGCGCCATGGACATGTGGCGCCGCTTCGACATGGGAGAAATTGCCGAAGATTGTGCGCGAATCGCGGCTCTGGGGCTCGACACGGTGCGCTTCTTCCTGCGCTGGGACGATTTTCAACCGCAGCCCGATGCACTCGATGAAGCGATGCTCGAGCGCCTCGATGCGTTCGTCGGCCTCGCCGATACCGCCGGTCTGCGCGTGATGCCGACGCTTTTCTGCGGGCACATGAGCGGCGTCAATTGGCTGCCCGCATGGACGCTCGATCGCGCGACGCCGCACGGGCGCTTTCGCACGATTGCAAAGGGCGCCGAGTCGCCGTTCGGCGTCGGCGACATGTACGTGGGCGCATTGCTCGACGCGCAGCTCGTCTTCGCGCGCACGGTGGGCGCACGACTCCGGGAACATCCGGCCGTTGTCGCCTGGGATCTCGGCAACGAGTTCAGCAATCTGCGCGAACCGTCCGATCCGTACGTCGCGGCGGACTGGAGCCGCCGTTTGACGGGAGCGCTGCGCGAAGCATCGGGGCACGCGGTCGTCGCGGGGACGCACGGCGAAGATCTCACGCGTGATCGCAATATCCGCTTGGCAACCTTTTGCGAGCCGCACGCATTTGCGACCATGCACGGCTACAGCGTGTACAGCGGCTTCGCGCGCGACCGGCTCGATAGCGAAGTGGTTCCGTTTCTCGCTTCGCTTGCGGCAGCGTTCTCGTTCAAAGACGTGCTTTTCAGCGAGTTCGGCAACCCGACGTGTCCGAAGGGAAAGCTGTCGCCCTTCGAACGCGTCGCGATGCCCGACGAAGCGCCGTTGCCGGCGGTTTCCCCCGACGATCCACTTTTCGCGACCTACGCGTGTCTGCGCGAGAGCGAGAATGCGACCTACTGCACAGCGGTCCTCGAACGGCTCCATGCCGACGGCCGGCTCGGCGCATATTGGTGGTGCTGGGCCGACTACGACGAGGCACTGCGCGACCGGCCGCCGTTCGACCACGCGCCGCACGAACTGAGCTTCGGTCTCATTCGAGCCGACGGCAGCGAAAAACCGGTGGCCGCCGCCCTCTCGGCCTTCGCGCGCCAAGCACGCGCGGTTTTGCCGGCGCAGGATCGGCCGACGGTCTCGGACACGTACTATTACCGCACGCTGCCGACGAGCACCAAGACGCTCTTCGATTCGTTCTTGCGCACGATCGACGATCGCCGCGGCAAGCCGGGCCCGCGCGATGGATAACGGCGGGGAATCGAACGCACGTCGCCGCACGGTACCGGTATGGCTGCAAAACGCAAGATCGCCCCGCCGAAACCCCGCCTGGACCTGCCGTGGACGCAGCTCTCGAAGGCGCAGCAAAACGCGCTCTACACGCGTGCCCTGTACGCCTACACGCAAGGCAATGGTCCCAATCCCGGCACGAGCGGGCAGTTTCACCGCGCGAAGCTCGCCGCTGAAGCCAACGTCTAAGCCAAAGGCGTCGCTGCCGGCGAGAATTGCCGGCTCGTCGTAAGACTGCGTGGAGCTAACGGTTCGGAGCTAGAGCGACCCGTGCGGTCCGTGCCCGTTACGATCGGACGGGTCGTACGGCGCCTCGGGCCAGGCCTCGTCTCCGGTGCCTCCGACAACGATCCGACGACCGTCGCGACGCTCGCGATCATCGGCGCATCGACCGTGTACGGTCTGGCGTGGCTCGTGGTGCTGATCATCCCGATGCTCGCGGTCGTACAAGCAATCGCGTCGCGCGTCGGCGCCGTCAGCAAGAAAGGGCTCCAAGACTGTATCCGGTATCGCTACGGCCGCTTGCTTTCGCTCGCGGCGCTCTTTGCGGTCATGACGGTCAACATCGTCACGCTCGCGGCCGACCTCGAAGGCGGCGGTGCGGCACTGCAAATCATGACCGGCATCGACTATCGTTGGTTCGTCGTGCCGCTCGCCGCGCTTGCGGCGGTCGGGCTCGTGCTCGGCCGCGCCGGTTCGATTACAAACGTTCTCAAGTATCTCACGATCATTTTTTTTGCCTACGTCGCGACGGCGTTTTTCGCGCACCCGAATTGGATCGAGGTGCTACGTGGTTCGCTCCTGCCGCATCTCGAGAAGTCGCCCGCGTACGTCTCCGGCGTGATCGCCCTGCTCGGCACGACGCTGACGAGTTACGCCTACGTGTGGCAAAGCGTCGAGACGAGCCAAGCGAGGCCGCCGCTGCGCCGCATCGCTCTCCTGCAAACTGAAGCCGTGGTCGGTATCGTGCTCGCCGGCATCATTTTTGGTTCATCGTCGTCGCGAGCGGAGCGACGCTCGGCGTGCACCACAAACCCGTCGAGACCGCTGCCGACGCGGCAATCGCACTCGTGCCCTTCGCCGGAAAGTACGCCGGTTTCGTCTTCGCTTTCGGTTTGCTCGGCTCCGCATTCATCGCGATACCCGTCCTCGCCGGGACGAGCGCGTACGTGATGGCCGAAGCCTTCGGTTGGCGCCATAGTTTCGATGCGACCTTCGAACGTGCAGGCCCATTCTATTGGACGCTTTTGGGATCGCTCGGCATCGGAGCGATCATCGCGCTCTTGGGGGTTGCGCCGATCAGGTTGCTCTACCTGAGCGGCATCGCGGGCGGTATTGCGACGCCGTTTACGCTCGGGCTCATGATGTTGGTCGGACGCAGCCGCAAGGTGATGGGCGAACACCGGCTCGGCGGGACGCTCACGCTCGCGGGTTGGCTCGTCACCGCCGTCGTCGCGACCGCAGCAACCGTTTACCTCGTGCAAAGCGTGCGCGGCGGCTAGCGACCGGCACGTGCACGGCAAAAACTGAGCGCACGAAACGGAATTGTGCGGCCGGCCGTGAAGGAAATCCGCTTCGGTGGCGTGGCGTACGTATGGTGGAGGTACGGCATGGGCAAAGTCCGGATTCTCGTCGGCACGCGCAAGGGAGCGTTCGTCCTCACGTCCGACGAGCGGCGGCAGCACTGGGACATCGCCGGTCCGCACTTTGCGGGCTGGGAAATCTATCACCTCAAGGGGTCGCCCGTCGAACACGACCGGCTCTACGCCTCGCAGAGCAGCGGCTGGTTCGGACAATTGATTCAGCGCTCTGACGACGGTGGCGCGACCTGGCGTCCGCTGGGCAACGACTTCAGCTATCAAGGCGAACCCGGCACGCACCAGTGGTACGACGGCAGCTTGCGACCGTGGGAGTTCAAACGGGTGTGGCACCTCGAGCCGTCGCTGACCGATCCCGACACGGTGTATGCGGGCGTTGAGGACGCCGCGCTCTTTCGCAGCACCGACGGCGCGCAGACGTGGCACGAACTCGCGGGCTTGCGCGGGCACGGCTCGGGCCCCGCCTGGCAGCCCGGTGCGGGCGGCATGTGCTTGCACACGATTTTACTCGATCCGCACGATGCGAACCGTATCTTCGTCGCCATCTCGGCGGCGGGTGCGTTTCGGACCGACGACGGCGGCGCGACGTGGCGGCCGATCAACCGCGGCCTGCGGTCCGCGCAGATTCCGGATCAAGACGCCGCAGTCGGCCACTGCGTCCATCGCCTTGCGATGCATTGCTCGCAACCGCACGTGCTGTACATGCAGAAACACTGGGACGTCATGCGCAGTGACGACGCGGGAGAGTCGTGGCACGAGATCAGCGGCAGCCTGCCCACCGATTTCGGTTTTGCGATCGACGTGCACGCACACGAACCGCAAACCATTTATGTCGTGCCGATCAAGAGCGACTCCGAACACTTTCCGCTGGACGGGGCGTTACGCGTCTATCGCAGCCGCACCGGCGGCGACGAGTGGGAACCGCTCACGAACGGCTTGCCGCAACGCGATTGTTACGTCAACGTGCTGCGCGACGCGATGGCCGTCGACGGGCTCGATTCGTGCGGCGTGTATTTCGGCACGACGGGCGGTCAGGTCTATGCGTCCCCGGACGCCGGCGACACGTGGGGCGCGATCGTCCGCGACCTTCCCGCCGTGCTCTCGGTCGAAGTGCAAACCTTAGCATGATCCGCGTCGTGCTGCCGGCACACTTGCGAACGCTCGCGCGCGTCGGCAGCGAAATTACGCTCGACATCGGCCAGTCGGCCTCCCAACGGGCGGTGCTCGATGCGCTCGAGAAGCGCTACCCCATGCTGCTGGGCACGCTGCGCGATCGCGCCACCCAACGTCGCCGGCCGTTCGTACGCTTCTTCGCGTGCGCGCGCGACCTCTCGCACGACTCGCCGGACGCGCCCCTCCCGGAAGCCGTCGCCGCCGGAAGGGAGCCGTTCCTTATCGTCGGCGCGCTGGCCGGCGGTTAGGCATCACGAGCGCAGATACCGGTCGGCCCAATCGACCCACAGCCGGTCCCGCTCCATGCGCCGCACGATATCCGAGGGATTGTGTCCGTCGACGGAGATGCCGATGAACGTGACCTCCTTGCCGTTGTCCTTGTTTCGATGCGACCTTCGAACGTGCGGGCCCATTCTATTGGACGCTTTTGGGATGGCTCGGCATCGGAGCGATCATCGCGCTCTTCGGGGGTTGTGCCGATCAGGTTGCTCTACCTGAGCGGCATCGCGGGCGGTATTGCGACGCCGTTTACGCTCGAGCTCATGATGTTGGTCGGACGCAGCCGCAAGGTAATGGGCGAACACCGGCTCGGCGGGACGCTCACGCTCGCGGGTTGGCTCGTCACCGCCCTCGTCGCGACCGCAACAACCGTGTACCTCGTGCAAAGCGTGCGGGGCGGGTAGCGAGCGGCATGCGCTCAACGCGAAGCTCGAATCGTTCGTCGTTGAGCGTATGTCGGCCGAAGATCAGGCGCTCGTCCGCGAGCGTCATCCGGTGATGGCGGTGCGCCACGACCTCTCGAAGATCCTCGACATCCTCGACGCAGACGATCGGTACGTGCACGGCAAGAACTGAGCACACAAACGGATTGCGCGGTCCTTTCGCCTTCGCGCGCTACGGTGTGAGTTGCTGGACGGCGGTACGGATGATCGTCAGCGTCCTGGGCAGCCCGGGGACGGCCAGCGACGGCCTGAACGTCGCGGCCGCGACGACTTGCAGGTACGTATCGACGGGGCTGCTCCCGCACGTCGTCGGCGACGCCGCGTAGTGCGTGCTAGGAGCATTATCGCACGTGAAGTACGTCGTCACGTCGCTTGCGGTCGGCCTCGTCAACGTGATTTGCTTCGCATCGGCTTGCGCGGCCGCGATGATGCCCGCCGTATCGAGGTAGGTCGCTGGAATCGATGCCGTCGACCCTTGAGCGCCGTATTGCACGGCCGCCCTAGCACCGTTGCCGACCTCGATTGCGTCGTACATATACGTGCCGACTTCGATCGTACCGACGGCGAGCAGCCCGAGCAACGGCGCGATCAACGCGAGTTCAATGAGCGATGATCCGCTATCGCATCTGCGGAGCTTTCGACAACGGAGCAATCGGACGTTTGCGTTCTTCATTCCGAAAGCGCCGCATGCGTGGGGGTCAGGGCAGCTGAAACACCACTCAATCCCGCGCCGAGAGCCGGATTGATGGTGAGAATTTTATTGCCGTTGATTTGGATGCCGCCGATAACGATTTCCGCGTAATTATCGAGCTTGCCGTTGCTTCGGAAAAACGACGTGGGCGCGTAGTACAAGCCGTTCCATGTGGTCGGGGTACCGTTGCCGGTAAAGCCCGCCGTATTCGACGGCGGTTGAAAATACGCTACGCCCGCCGTCGGCCCCGTCGCAGGCGCCGTGACGTTCGGCGGGTTGTTCGAGATGCCGCTGACCGTAAAGGGTCCATCGACGTTGACGATGGTAACGCCGGTTCCCGAAACGGTCGCCGAAATTCCGCCGTATATGTAGTAAATTCCCGGATTGAAGACCGTCGCCTGAGTGATGCCGCCCGTGACGTACAGATAGCCGGGATTGGTGGGTGCCGACAAGGTCGCGGCATCGACGACGGCACCTGCGGGCGGCGTTGCGGGCAAAACCTGCGCACTCAAGTAAGCGCACCCCGAAATACGCAAGCACGGATCGGCGACCGGCATCGGAATGTGGGCGATTGGGCCCGTGAAGCTGATGATCGGCGGGGTACTTCCGGACCAAGCCAGCCCCGTTGCCGTAAACATTCCACCGACGGAAACGGCGCCGTTGGTGGCGACGCTGCAATTGATCGCATCGACCGAGCCCGCGTTGAGCGTAAGTTGCGAGTTCTTATCGACCTGAAAGAAGCACGCTGCATCCGTATCGCGCGTATGAAGTGCGACAGCGCGGGCATTTACGGCCTGGCCGCTTTGACCGAAGATTCTGGCGAAGAAGGTCGGCTGTATTTTCGAGACGATGACTTCCACCGCGCTTCGATCCGTCGTGTGGCTGCCCGAAAGCGGCGGATTATTGACCGTCACGGTGACGACTCCGACTCCGCCGTCGTCGGTGAAGCCGTTCGTACCGGCGTCGCGCTGCGCGGCAGCCTTCACTTCGGCCGGAGCGGGCGTACCCGCCGTCGTCGGATAATACGTTCGAATGCTGCCGGCCACCGCGGCACCGTCCGCCGCGGACTGTTCGAGACGCTGTTGATAGCGCCAGTAGCCCAGATCGACTGCCAGCGCGATCATGCTCAAGAGAGCGACGAGAGCGAAACCCAACAGCGGCAACATCTGACCGCGCTCGCACGTACGCCCAGGCAGGGCTTGCACGAGACGGGCGTCATTCGCTTGAATTCGATCTCCACACAGTGCGCCGCCGGACATACGACGAGCGTTCGTCAAAGACGTTGGCAACCTTGACCTAACGCGTCGCAAACTGTGAAATGTGAGACGGCTCACGGTCGACTCGCTCGTCGCTCGTGTCGTTCCGCCGTCACTATTGCGAGATTACCATCTGCGACGTGCTCTTGAGTGTCTGCGCCGGAAGCGGCAGCGCGACGAACGTGAAATTGTAGTTTAGCGCCACGTTAACGTAACAGCCGGCGCGGTAGCAGTCGGCGCCGCTCACTTGCTGCCAGGTAATCGCCGGCGCCGGGAGGAGCCGCGTTTGATCGATTCCGGTCACTTTCGACAACATATACGCATTGATCGCCGATTCACACGCGCTTTTACTGGTCTTACAGGCGGCCGCGTTGACGATGGCATAACGCGTTTCCACGCGAGCAGCCTGGGCGACGAGGTCGTAGGCGAACAGCGCGCGACCGAATTCGATGACGCCGAGAATAAGGGTCAACGTGACCATTGCGGCCAGTGCGAACTCCACGAGAACCTGCCCGCGCTCGCATTGCCTTCGACGCATTACGCTTTTGGACGCAGGAATATACGTTCGTCCATACCGGCGGTATCGGCAATCGCATGTGAAACTGCAGAGACGGTTCGTGCGGCAAGTAAGAAGTGTGACGGCATCACTTCCGGTGGTAGATACCAAAGTTAGGCATTACGAGCGCAGATATCGGTCGGCCCAATCGACCCACAGCCGGTCCCGCTCCATGCGCCGCACGATATCCGACGGATTGTGTCCGTCGACGGGGATGCCGATGAACGTGACGTCCTTGCCGTTGTCCTTGAGCAGGTGATACATCCGGTACGATTGCGTGATCGGCACGCGGTAATCGCCGATGTCGCTGACGATGAGGACGGGGCAGCTCGTTTTGGCAGCGTCGGTAATGGGCGACTGTGCGCGGTAATCGTTGATGTTCGTTCCGGTGTGCGGTGAACCATGAAAGCGATTCGCGCGGCGCACGTTGCCGTCGCCCAGATCGTATTGATCGACCCAATCGTTGACGGCAGCTCCGCTGAGCGCCGCTTTCCACGGGTGGTAGTGCGCCATCAGCCAGGACGTCATCAAGCCGCCGTAGCTCCAGCCGCTGACGATGATCTTGGTCGTATCGACGCTGCCCGTGGCTTCGAGCGCCGCAAGCGCCGCCATTGCGTCACGGCCGGGTCCCGCGGCCGCGTCCATGTAAATCGCACGTTGATAGGTGTTGCCGAGGTTGTCGCTTCCGCGATAGTTCGGTTGCAAAACGAGATATCCGTGCGAGGCGAGAAGCTGCACGAGCGATGAGTAGCCCACTCCCGATGCGGCGGTGGGTCCGCCATGCGGCAGGAACACGAGCGGATACTTCTTCCCTGCGACGTAGCCGAGCGGGTACGTTACGACGGCATCTTCCTGGAATTTGTCCGGTCCGGCAAACGTGAGTTCGGTGGTCGGTGCGAGATCGAGGGCCGCGATTGCCGCATTGACGTCGGTCAAACGGCGTGGTTTTTCCGTCATGGAGCTTTGGTACCAAAGTTCCGGCGGGCGCTTCGGTTCGGTACCCACGTATGCGAGCGCACCCGTGGGGGCAACGGCTGCGTCGAGCCAAAACGGCTCGTTCGGATCGACGTCGCCCGTGTCGACGCGCGTCGAGGTCCCGTCGTCTTTGAGGACCCACATCGCATTGCGTGCGCCGGCATGCCCGCCGACGAGCAACGTGCGAGCGTCGATCCAGATCTTGCGCACGACGTTCCGGTCGAGCGCTTTGGACACGTTGGCGCCCGGTCCCGCGGCGCCCGTGGCATCCGCGAGGAAAACATCCTCCTCGTTATTCGCGTCGCCGTCGCGCGAGCTCGAATAGGCGATCCGCATTCCGTCGGGCGAGAAGACGGGAAATGCGGGCGAAGCAGTGCCCTGATGGGCGGCGATCTTGGTGATCGCACCGCTGGCAACGCTCAAGATATTCACCGTCGCGTCGCCGCGATCGCCGGAATGCGTCGTGGGGACTTGCACGAATGCGATCCGCGCGCCGTCGGGCGACCATGAGATCGGCGAAGGCGGCGACGACGGGGGCAGCGCCGATGGTAAACTCCACGTACCTTCCGTCAGGCGTCGCGTCCCCGTCCCGAGCTCGACGAGCCAAAGATGGGACGGCGGATCGACTTTGCGGACCAGATAGTCGTCGTTGCCGATCTCGAAGAAGTCGCGGTGATCGGTACGCGGGCGCGCCGGAGGATCCATGGTGACGAAGGCCAGAGCCTTGCCATCGGGACGCCATGCGAATTGCTGCACGCCGTCGGCCGTGTGGGTGACCGGGGTCGACGCACCTCCGCCGCGGCCGACGACATAGACCTGCCGTTTCTTGTGCCCGTCGTTGGCAAGATAGGCGATGTGTGCGCCGTCGGGCGACCAGGCGGGATCGCCCGTGCCGACGGCGGCTCCAACGACCGCGCGTGCAGCGCCGCTCGCGACATCGATCGCGCGGATCGACGAACGCGCGACGTCGGCTGCGACGTCCTGGCGCGTCTCGACGAATGCTACCTGCTTCCCGTCGGGAGAAAACGTCGGCGAGGCGAGCGAGACGATTGCCGCCTCATCATCCAGCGTCAGTGGTCGCGCGAGAGCGAGCGCGGGCAGTCCGACAAGTGCGACGAGGGCTATCGACGCGAACGCGGTGCGGGCAAAGCGAAAGCGATAGGGCATCTCCGGGCTTTTGCGATTGAGGCGCGTATCTCCGCCGGCTCCGGGCACCGACAAGTAGTATTTCAGCAAGCAAACAAATGCTCAACTGCGGTCGTAATGTTTGCGCTTGCGAGTCGCAGTGAGGTTCTCGATGGCACTCGGCCAAAAGTGATCGCCCCGTCTCTGCGGGATACCGCCAGCGCGCCCGTAAGCGACGTTTTCTCGTCGCTGCGCACGTCAGCGGCCGGACTGACGATCGCCGAAGCGCAGCGGCGCGCGGCCGAGTTGGGCCCGAACGTCGTGCCGCACGCGCGAGCCGGACCGCTGCGCGTCCTCGTCTCACAGCTCGCAAGCCCGCTACTCATCCTCCTGGCGGCCACCGCCGTCATCTCACTCGTGCTCGGCCAGTCGACCGACGCGGTGATCATCCTCATCATCGTCGCGATGAGCGTCGGGCTCGGCTTCTTCAACGAGTACCGCTCGCTGCAAGTCGTGGCGGAACTCGATCAGCGACTGCGTCGCACGGCAATTGCGTTACGCGACGGTACGGCTGCGGTCGTCGACGCAGCATCGCTCGTCCCCGGCGACGTGATCGCACTGCGGCTGGGAGACATCGTTGCGGCGGACGTGCGGCTTATCGAGGCGCACGGGCTCGAGTGCGACGAAGCGGTGCTGACCGGCGAAGGCATGCCGACACCGAAATCGACCGAACCGGCCAACGCTTCGGCCGGGCCGCTGGAGCTTCCGAGTTGCGTGTTCTTCGGTTCCACGGTCCGCGCCGGCACCGCCCGCGGCATCGTCGTGCGGACCGGACGCGACACGGAGCTCGGCAAGATCGCAGCGCGCGTCGGCACGCGCCTTCCGGAAACGGCGTTTCAACGCGGGCTGCGGGGTGTCGTCACGCTGCTCGTGCGCGTCACGACCGTGGTCGTCACGCTGGTCATCGCGGTCAACACGTTGCTGCGGCATAACTTTTTCGAAACGTCGCTCTTCGCGCTTGCAATCGCCGTCAGCCTTACGCCTCAGCTCCTTCCGGCGATCGTCATGATAAGCTTGGCGACCGGCGCTCGCCGAATGGCTCGCCGCAACGTTCTCGTCAAACGGCTCGTCTCGATCGAAGACCTCGGCAACGTCGAGGTGCTCTTCACCGACAAAACGGGCACCCTCACGCTCGGATCGCTCGCGTTCCGCGAAGCCGTCGATGCCGTCGGCATGCCGTCGGATCGCGTGCTGCGCCTGGGGCTGATTTGCACCGCAAGTGCGACGGCCGCGGTCGAGGCGCTCGGAATCACGGACGCTCTGGATGCCGCGCTGCGTCGCGCGCCGCAAGCCGGGCTCGTCGACACCGCTGCGTTCGGGCGTGCCGGCGAAGTGCCATTCGATCACGACCGTTGCCTCGTCTCCGTTCTCGGCGACGACGGCGAGACCGGGCGAGTCATCATCGCGAAAGGCGCGCCCGAAGCGATCGTCGAGCGCTGCTCCGATGTGCCGGCGGGTCTCGACGCGATCCTACACGACCGTTTCGCTGCCGGCTACCGCGTCATGCAATCGGTTCGCGTTCCGCCGCGGGGCTCACGACGCTCTGCGCCGCCGACGAACGCGACCTCGTCTTCGAAGGATTGCTCGTCTTCGCCGATCCGCCCAAACCCGACGCCGCTGCATCGATACGACGGCTGGCGACGCTGGGCGTCACCGTGAAAATCGTTACCGGCGATAACGATCTCGTGGCGACGCGCGTCTGCGCCGAGCTCGGGATCGCGGTCGAAGGCGTGCTCACCGGCGCGCAACTCGAAGCGATGGACGACGCCACGCTCTCCGCGGCGCTCCCCACGACCACCGTCTTCGCGCGGGTGGCGCCGGAACAGAAGGCGCGACTCGTCCGCCTGCAGCGCGCGGCCGACGTCGATGTCGGCTTCCTCGGCGACGGCGTCAACGATGCCGTGGCGCTGCACGATGCCGACGTCGGGATCTCCGTCGAGTCGGCCGCGGACGTCGCGCGCGACGCCGCCGACGTCGTTCTCGTGACGAAGGACCTGGGCATCCTCGCCGACGGCATCCTCGAGGGCCGCCGCATCTTCACCAACACGGTGAAGTACGTATTGATGGCGGTCTCGTCGAACTTCGGAAACATGCTGAGCTCGGCCGGGGCGTCGCTTTTTCTTCCGTTTCTTCCGCTGCTGCCGTCGCAAGTGCTGCTGAACAATCTCCTCTACGATTTTAGCGAAATGACCATTCCCACCGACAACGTCGACGAAGAACAGCTGCGCCGCCCCGCGCATTGGGACACGCGCATGATCGGGCACTTTATGTTGGCGTTCGGGCCACTCAACGCGCTCGCCGACACGACGGTGTTTCTCGTGCTGCTGTTGGTGTTGCACGCGGGCCCGCAATTGTTCCGCGCCAGGTATTTTGCCGAGTCGTTCCTCACGCAGACGCTCATCGTCTTCGCCATCCGCACGCGGCGCGTTCCTTTCTTTCGAAGCCGGCCGAGCCTCTCGCTTGCGGCCTCGACGCTCGGCGTCGCCGCCGTCGGCCTCGCGCTTACGTTCTCGCCACTCGCGCAGCGTTTCGGCTTCGCGCGCCTGGGGTGGAGCTTCGTTCCAATCCTCGCGGCGATCGTCGTAGGATATACGCTCATGGTCGAGTCGATGAAGGTGTTTTTCTTTCGGCACATGCTGGGGAGCCCGCAGGCGACGTCGGGCGCGGCTCGCACCGTAGCCGTCGTTGGCGCCAAGACTACGGAGTACAGATGAACGTGCTGCGGCTGTTCGCCCTCGTCAGCGTCTTTGCGGCCATGACCGTTACCGTCGCCCGAGGTGCGCCCACGCCTCATTACGTGCCCATGCTCGGAGTCGGCGATCTGGTGCCCTCCGTCCGCATGCGGGACCAACGGAACGATAGCGTGTCTTGGGACACCTGGCGCGGTTCGACGTTAATCGTCAGCTTCGTATACACGCGGTGCCACGATGCACGGATGTGTCCGCTCGTTTCCGCGAAGTTCGCGGCGATGCAACGCATACTGGGCAACACGCCGATTCATCTCGTGGAAGTCACGCTCGATCCGGCGCATGACGTGCCGAGGGTCCTGCAGCGCTATGGTGCCGAGTTCGGGGTTGACTCGGCACGCTGGTCCCTGGTCACGGGCGACGTACGCGCCATGCACGACCTTGCGGAACGCTTCGGTTTTACGGCGGACGGCGATCCGGATGTGGCTTTGCGCCATTCGGAAGGCGTCGTGATCGTTGGAGCGGACGGGCACATCGCAGACCGTTTCGACGGCAATTCCTGGTCTGCCGCGGAGATCGTCGCTCAAGCGCGCTCGCGCGCAGCCCTCTGGTCCAATCCGTTCGCACGACTGCAACTGGCGCTGGGCCAGGGAGTCGGCGCTCTGTGCAGCATCGGCAGCTCCGGCATCTCGCTCGGGTTGGCACTGGCGATCTTCGGCATTCTGCTGTGCGTGGGGACCGTCATCGCGTGTCGCGCCTTTCGGGACGTCATCAAGCCGCAGTAACGGCTAGCGACGATGCGCGCGCATCTACCACGTCCGCATTCCGGGCGCGAGATAATGCGCTTGTGAGAAATAGTCATGAAGCGGCCCCGAGTAGGCGACGACGGCGAGCGCGAGCGCCCCGATCGCCCAGCGTCCGAGTCGGTCGAAGACAGGCGGCGTAGGCATCGCACCCGCCTCCGCATCGACCGGCACGAATTCGAACTGCACGGGATCGGCGGCTTGTACGTCTTGCAAACGCGTTCCCACAGCCACGACCACAAACATAATGATGCTCACGAAGAGCAGCGCGCCTCCTAGCGCAGCCGCGACCATCTGTCCGTGCCACGACGCCGCGGCGGGGCCGAGCCCAAATACGCGACATCCGAGGCGCGGCGCGGGGAACCCAGGAGCCCCGCCCAGTGCATCGAGAGCGACATGAGACACATGCCGACAAACCAGAGATACGTTTGCGCGAGCGCAACTTTTGGCGCGAATAACCTGCGTCCCGTCAAGGCCGGTACCAAGCGGTAGGCGGCAGCCATGAACGTCAGCGCTACGGGACCGCCGACGGTGATATGGAAATGGCCCACGATCCACATCGTGTTGTGAACCAAGACGTTCATACCGTACGACGCGTTGACGATTCCGCCGAAACCGCCCGGTATGAACAAAAGCATGCCGAGCGCGCAGCCGCTAAAGACCGGATCTTTCCAGGGTAACCAGCGCACGATTTGGACGAATCCCTTGCGGCCGGCACGCTGCGCCGCAGTCTCGAAGGTTCCGAAAAGCGCAAAGGCGGTCATGAACTACGGGATAACGACGCCGTAGGTCAGGGCCATGTGCAGCCATTTCCAACCGGCGCCGATTCCGGGATCGAGGAACTGATGGTGCAACCCGACCGGCGTCGAGAGGAGTAAGAGAAAGATGAACACGAGCCGCGTCAGTGGGTCGCTAAAGATGCGGCCGCCGAACGTCGTCGGCACGACGGTGTACCAGACGAGATATGCGCCCATGATCCAAAAATAGACCAAGGGATGGCCGAAGTACCAAAAGAGTATCCGGGTCAATTCAACGTCGACGCCGGGAGTCCAACCTAAGGACCATGGAATGAGGAGGCACATTTCCGCGACGACGCCGAGCGTTGCGATGACCCACATGACGAACGTCGTGGCCGAGATAAATGCAGGCAACGGAATTCGGTCGGCCGGGTGACTCCGTTTCCACCATACGACGTTCTCGAAGATCTCCGCCGCAACGCCCCACGTGCCTAAGATAAGGAACGTGGCACCGAAGTAGAACCACGGTGTCGCTTTGAGTGGGGCATAGAACGTATAGAGGACGCTCGCGTTACCGCTGAGGATTGCCAGAGCCGCCATGACGGTCCCGGTGAGCATGACGAGGTAGCTCGTCCAACCCAAGACGAGCGAACGCCCCGGCCGCACGATGCGCCGGTATACCGAAAATTGGGATAGGCCGACGATAAAAAATGTCGTGAACACCAGCGCAAGCAAAACGCCGTGAGCCGTGAGCATCCGGTAGTAATCGAGATAGGGCGGCATAACGAGAAAGTTTGCGCGAGAGAAGCTCTGCAGGAGACCGAATACCGCGCCGAGTGCGAGGGCGGCCGTCGCCGTATAGATCTGCGCCAGGACGAGCAGATTCTCACTTGCGACGGTGTACCGCCGCAGGAATTCCGGATCTCGCTTTTGTGTCGTGAGGAATGACTCGATCATCTGACGTTGATGCTCCCCGCCATCGCCTGATGTCCGGCTCCGCAATACTCGTTGCAGAGCAGCAGATACTTACCGGGGTTTTTGAAAGTGTACGCGACGGAGCTGACCCAGCCGGGGGAGACCATCGTGTTGACCCCGGTTTTCGGTATCGTAAATCCGTGCACGACATCGGTGGCCGTAACGAAGAACGTCACATGCGCACCCGCCGGAACCTCCAGAACTTGGGGATCCCATGCAAAGATATGGCCGACATAGTACGCTTCGTAGACGCCGTTTCCAAGCTTGTGTAAACCCGGATGATCGAACGGAGGCGTCGATGCCACTTTGGCTGGGTCGATGCTCTGCACGCGGCTCGGAGGCACGAATCCATCGACGATTGCGGCGGTCGTAATGGTCGCGAGGAAAACGACCAGCATCGCAACGCCGGCGAGGATCCATATTTTTTCATAACGGTGAATATGCATGGTTACCAACGCGCTCGAAGTAAGAAGAACATTGCGAACCAGCCAACGAAGAAAAGCACACCGATCGCGAGAACGAACGCGAGCGTCGCAGGCAATGGTTCGTCGGTATGCGCCGGAGTTTTCCCATCAGACTTGGGTTTCGTTGCGCTTACGCGCATCGGTTTTGGTCGTCTCGATCGCGATGAAGCCGGCTTCGATTGAATCCGCAATCGTGGCCAGGAGATTGCGCGCCGTCGATTGCGCGATACGATGTCCTACGACCGCGTCGAAGGCGGCGCCAAGGACGCCCAGCGGCGGCTCGTAATTTCCCTTAAGCACGAGGTAGAACGAGCTGTAGTCGTCCGTATTCTCGATCGAAAGTTCCCCTGCGAATTTCGGATACGGCCCGTTTTCCTCCGGCGCCCAACTCACCGCATAGTGCGGCAGCATATCGCCCGGGGCGTGGCGCGGAACGAGCGTCGCGATCGCCGTCAGCTCCAATCGCACCGCGTCTTTGACTCCGAGCAGCGGTACCTCCGCGCGCAGATTCAACCGCGCAACATCGCCGTCGCTATTGCCACGCGCGCGAAAGTAGCGAGCCAAATGAAGCGCGGCTTGATTGACGGCGCAATGAACGATCGTTCGTTCAGAAAGTTCACTCATCGACTTCTCCAACCACCGGTGGTGCGTTTATCCAAAACTCTATCACATTGGACGACTAATTGTTGGGTATTAAGAGAGGTCTTTGAGGCACGAGGGGGCGGCGGACCGCGGAACTTCTAACGCAGCCGCTGGCAGATTACCGCGGCCGACGGAAGTGCGTTCCTGATCCGCCCCAAGCATGCGAGCGTCCCTATTCTTGCTCGGCGTCCCCATCGCTGCGGGTGCGAGGCGCGTGAACGCGACCTCAAGCGAACCTGTCATTGCGGCCAAAGGCGGGCCCGCGGTAGCTAAGAACAGCGGGGTAAACGACCCGAGCCGCCTCGCGACGACGTATGGAGCAATTGTATGAGTAGCGCCGTAGCCAGACTTCCACGTTTGGAAACCGAGCTCGAACGTATCGACGCCTATTGGCGTGCGGCCAATTACCTCTCCATCGGCCAGATCTACTTACTCGATAATCCGCTCCTACGCGAACCACTTGCGCGCGAGCACATCAAGCCAAGGTTGCTCGGACACTGGGGCACCACGCCCGGACTCAACTTCGTGTATGCCCACCTCAATCGAGTCATCAAGAAGGGCGACCTCGACGCGATTTTTATCGCAGGTCCCGGTCATGGCGGCCCCGGCGTCGTGGCCAACGCGTACCTGGAAGGGACCTATAGCGAGGTCTATCCGAACGTATCTCGCGATCTGGCCGGTTTGCGCCGGCTCTTCCGCCAGTTCTCGTTTCCGGGCGGCATCCCGAGCCACGCAGCGCCCGAAACACCCGGTTCGATCCATGAGGGCGGCGAACTCAGCTATTCGCTCCTGCATGCCTACGGCGCAGTATTCGACAACCCGGGTCTGCTCGCGGCGTGCGTGATCGGGGATGGCGAAGCCGAAACCGGCGCGCTCGCCGCGAGTTGGCACTCCAATAAATTCCTCAATCCGGTACGCGACGGCGCCGTGCTGCCGATCCTGCATCTCAACGGCTACAAGATCGCCGGACCGACGGTGCTCGCGCGGATCCCCAAGCCCGAACTCGAGGCGCTGTTGACCGGTTATGGCTATGCGGCGTACTTCGTCGAAGGCGACGATCCGGCGACGATGCATGGCGACATGGCGCGCACGCTCGACACGGTTCTCGAGCAGATCCGTTCGGTTCAAGCCGACGCGCGAACCAACGGCTTTAAAGAACGGCCGATATGGCCGATGATCGTGCTGCGCAGTCCCAAAGGCTGGACTGGGCCCAAGTTCGTCGACGGCGTGGCGATCGAAGGAACGTTCCGCGCCCATCAAGTTCCCCTCGACTCAGTGCGTTCGAATGAAGCCCATTTACGCCAGCTCGAAGAGTGGATGCGCAGTTATCTGCCCGAGCAACTCTTCGATCGAAGCGGCGCGCTCGTTCCAGAGTTAGCCGCGCTCGCACCGGCGGGCAATCGCCGCATGAGTGCCAACCCGCATACCAACGGCGGCCTCTTGCTCACCGAACTTCGCATGCCCGACTATCGGGATTACGCCGTCGACGTACCCGCGCCGGGCGGGGTAACGGGCGAAGCAACGCGCGCCACCGGAGAGTTCCTGCGCGATATCATGCGCGACAATCCTGCGATCTTCCGCGTCGTCGGCCCCGACGAAACGGCCTCAAATCGGCTCGGTGCGCTCTTCGAAGGGACGGACCGCACGTCGGTTGCCGAAGTGCTCGCGACCGACGATCACGTGTCCGCGAGCGGGCGCGTGATGGAAGTGTTGAGCGAGCACCTCTGCCAAGGTTGGCTCGAAGGCTATTTGCTCACGGGCCGGCACGGCTTCTTTTCGTGCTACGAAGCTTTCGTCCACATCATCGACTCGATGTTCAATCAGCATGCGAAGTGGCTCAAGGTCACTCGCCAGATCGAGTGGCGGCGGCCGATCGCTTCGCTCAATTACTTGCTGACCTCGCACGTGTGGCGCCAGGATCACAACGGGTTCAGCCATCAAGATCCGGGCTTTATCGACCATGTCACGAACAAGAAAGCCGATGTCGTACGCGTCTACCTTCCGCCCGATGCGAACACGCTGCTCTCGGTGACGGATCATTGCCTGCGCAGCCGCAATTACGTTAACGTCATCGTGGCGGGAAAGCAACCCGCGCCGCAATGGCTCGACATGGAAGCGGCGATCTTACACTGCACGCAAGGCTTGGGCATTTGGCGTTGGGCCAGCAGCGACGAAGGTGTGGAACCGGACGTCGTGATGGCGTGTGCCGGCGACGTGCCGACACTCGAAACGCTCGCCGCGGTCGATTTTTTACGCCGCAACGTTCCGAGCCTCAGGATTCGCGTGGTCAACGTCGTCGACCTCATGGCGCTCATGCCGCATACCGAACATCCGCACGGAATCAGCGATTCTGAATTCGATCGTATCTTCACCCGCGACCGGCCCGTCGTCTTCGCATTTCATGCATATCCCTGGTTGATTCACCGGCTTACCTACAAGCGCACGAACCACGACAATTTTCACGTTCATGGTTACAAAGAAGAAGGCACGACGACCACGCCGTTCGACATGACGGTACAAAACGAAGTCGATCGCTTCCATCTCGCGGCCAACGCCATCGATCGGGTGCCGCGCCTGGGCGCTTCGGCCGATCACGTCGCGCAACGTTTGCGCGATAAGCTGGTCGAGCATCGGCGCTACATTCGCGCACACGGCGAGGACATGCCCGAAATACGCGACTGGATGTGGAAGCCATAGCGAGTATGAACGTCTTCGTGATGAACGCCGGTTCGAGTAGTGTAAAGGCGGCGTATTACGAAGGCCAAGCCGAGGCTGAGGTCCTGCGCGACGCGGCGTGGTCGGCCGAGATTCGTTGGTCGTCTCTGCCGTCCCGCGCAGAAGTGCACTGGAGGAGGGCGAACGACAGCGGCTCGCGCAGCGCCAGTGTCGACGAACACAGCAGTGCCGCAGGGGCCGTAGTGCAAGCGGCGCTGGAGAGCGCCCGTATAGCGCCCGATGTCGTCGGTCACCGCGTCGTGCACGGCCTGAGCGAGTCACGTTGCGCCATCATCGATGCGCGGGTTCGCGGCGTGATCGAGACGGCCGCCGCGCTCGCACCGCTGCACAATAGCGCGGCCCTGGCGGGAATCGACGCGATCGCCCATTTTTTCCCCGCCGTGCCGCAAGCGGCGGACTTCGATACCGCGTTCCATACCACGCTGCCGGCGGCCGCGGCCGCCTATGCGCTGCCGTACGACTGGTTCGCGCAGCGCGGCCTGCGCCGCTACGGCTTTCACGGAATAAGCCATCGCTATTGTGCAGAGCGCACGGCCGAGCTGTTCTCACTCGAACCGCACAATCTGCGCATGGTCAGCGCGCACCTCGGGAATGGCTGTTCGCTCGCGGCTATCGTCGGCGGCCGGAGCGTCGATACCACAATGGGGTTCACGCCGCTCGATGGTCTGATGATGGGCTCACGCTCGGGCAGCGTCGACCCGGGGCTCCTGCTCTATCTCTTGCGCAGTAACGCGTACGGTGTGGCTGATCTGGACCGCATCCTCAACGTCGAGTCCGGGCTCGCGGGCGTGTCGCAAGTTTCCGAAGACGTGCGTGACGTGCTGGTCGCGGCCGAGGGCGGAGCCGCGCCCGCGCAGCTCGCGCTCGATATGTACGTGCATCGGGTGAGCGCCGGGATCGCCGCGATGGCTGCGGCGACCGGCGGGATCGATGCGCTCGCGTTCACGGGCGGCGTCGGCGAGCACTCGGCCTACGTCCGCGACCGCGTGTGCGACCGGCTGGACTTTCTCGGCATTGCGCTCGGGAGCGAGGTTACAGACGATGGGCCCGATCGTGAAATTAGCGCGGCAGACTCCAGAGTGCGCGTCGCAATCGTACACGCACGCGAAGAATACGCGATCGCGCGCGATGTTGCCGCGCTCCTGACGCACGCGCCGGCCGTTGCACCTACCGCTTCGTGATACCCAAAAGGAAACCGCAGCATGACTGCGGTTTCCACTTCCTTAAACCGCCTGCCGTTTAACCGGGCGGGTTCTTTGGGCTGTTCGGATCGACGGGATCTTTGGGATCGATGCTCGACTTCATCCGCGCGGTCGAACCCTTGGCGGGGCGGCCCGACTCGTCTTCTCCAAGATCGGTACCGCCTTCTTCAGGCTGACTCTTCGCTAGTTCTTCGCCCCGCGTCGTCATGCTTTCGCCGGTGCCCGGGGGCGGGAAACGATCGTCTTTCATAATTTCTCCTCCCGGGTCTTTCAATACCCGTAAACCGCGCGCTCACCCCCAGGGGGACGCAAAGCTTATCTGTTGAGCGCCGCGTGAGCGAGTTTCAACGCAAGCATCTCGTCTGCCGCCTTCTGCGCGTCGGAAACGGTTTCGACCACGCGGAAGATATTTAACAATCCGGTCACCTCGAAGGTTCGATGAATCGCGCTCGACGCAGGCAGGACGATGACCATCGCCTGGGTCTTGAGGCGCCGCAACAGCACCGTCAATCCAGTCGAATCGAAGTACGGGCACGCATCGAGATCGATCACCACGACGGGTTCGGCCGCGAGCGCAGCGATCGCCTCGTCAAGATGGACGACACTGGCGATATCGACGTCGCGGATGACACGCAGCACGCTATGTCTGCCGCCGTTATCGAGACGAACGAAAGAGTGGTCAGGCACAGCCCTGAGAATCCGATTCGTTCTCATCTGATTCGTTCTCATCTGATTCGTTCTCATCTAAGGAATGCCGTCGTCGTTGTCGGACGTGCGTCCAAAATGCGCGCCCTGACCGAGACGCTCGTGAAGACCCGCGCACTGTGCATAAAACACTCCGAATACCGGCTAATCTAAACTGCCGGGAGAACTAGCTAGCATCAACTCTACGCGCTTTAAACCAACGGGACTAGTGCCATTCTACCCGGTACGTGCGATCGTCTAAGGCCTAACGCTGCGCCCGGACCATAAATTCTTTACGCACGCCGTGAAACAAACGTTATAAATCTGCGCAACGCTTCCGACCTCACTTGAGACGGGAAATATAAACCGCGTCCGCTCGTGGGCCGGCAACATAGTAAGGTAGTGAAATAGGTGCCCGAGATCGCGCTCGACCGGGCGAGGAGACCCGCAGCGGCGGCTGCGTGCTACGTCAGCTTTGCTCTGCGCCGCCGTTCTGGCGTTGTCGCGTCGTGCGTCGAGCACGACGTCGGTTTCCGGCCGCATCGGCAGCCACACAACTTCGGACCAATAGAGGGGAATCCAGCTCACGGTCTCGGAGGCGAATGCCGAAACCACTGGACCTGGTCTCAATCTCCACCAAACAAGAGACGCGGGCCATACGTGCAACGCTTTCACTAACGACTTGCGCAACCGATGGGCGAACCAAGTCTTACCGAGGAGATGTTCTAGCGTACCATAGGGAGAACAGCCTCGCGCCAAAAAATGAGAATACACAGCAAACATTTACAATGCCCAGGCGCGTCGGCCGCGTCCGCCCACCGTGCGCCTTGGGTTGCTTGCCCGGCCCCGCCGCAGGAGTCAATTTCGCCGACGCGGCGACGACGACAACGGCTCGAACGAAAGGGCGAAATCACGGGGCGGCCATCTCAGAAGCGCGTCGATTTCGTGAAGCCTCGTTCGACGCTTAGGGTAGAACCCACGTGAGGAGGAGATAAGGCAATGCGATTCATGGTGCTGGTTCCCGCGAACAAAGAGTCCGAAGCCGGTATTTTGCCGAACGAAGAAATCCTGACTAAGATGGTACAGTTCAACGAAGAGATGGCGAAGGCTGGCGTGATGCTTGCGGCCGAGGGACTCCATGCGAGCTCAAAGGGGGCGCGGATCAAGTTCGCGGGCGACGGGCCGAGGGTGATCGATGGGCCCTTCACCGAGTCCAAGGAGCTGGTCGCGGGCTTTTGGATTTTGCAAGTAAAGTCCAAGGAAGAAGCGATCGAGTGGATCAAACGCGCGCCCTTCGGCGGCGGCGTGGAGATCGAGATTCGCCAGGTGTTCGAATCGGAGGACTTCGGCACCGCGTTCACTCCGGAACTGCGCGAACAAGAAACGCGTCAGCGGGTGACCATCACGGCGAAGCAGTAGTTCGCCCGCGGCATTGAGCACGTTGGATACGCACCGTTGCGAAACGGCCGGGCCGCAATCAAACCTGCTGACGTAAATCTTCGACGAACGTAACGAAATTGCCGGCGGGATCGCTGACGGTGGCGGTTCGAAGGCGTTCATCCGTCACGTACTCGGATACCACGGCAATGCCGTGAGCCGCGAACATGGCTCGTTGCTCGTCAAGATTCTCGACGACGAACGAAACGGACGATGCACCTGCGCATCCCCATTTTGCGATATGCTGGATCTCCCGAACGGTCTTTACGTTTACGACCTGCAGCCACGCGTCTTCGGTGAAGTGGAATTCGAGCAGACCGGACATTGGAGCCGCATCAGCGGAGCGGCCGAGCACTGTTTCATACCAAGTCCTCGCTGCCTCCAGGTCATCGACCACGACCCCAGCCATGACTCTTCGAACGTTGACGTGCGCATTCATCGATGCAGCTCCCTTTCGGCGTGGTGCCAGCTACGTTGTGAGGTAACGAATTTCCATGAACTCCTACTTCTCGCCGCTTTGGCCGGAAATTTGCGCATTCCGCGTAGCGACATTGCGCGAAGGTCTTTTCACGGGGTAGCCAGTCCTTGAGCGGTGTAGGTTAAGGCATGGATGCGGACGCCATCGTGATCGGTGCCGGCGCGGCGGGATTGTCGGCCGCTCGGAGCCTTGCCGGAGAGTCACTGCGAGTGGTCCTCCTGGAGGCGCGTGACCGCATCGGCGGACGCGTCTTGTCACGCCCGATTGGACGGGCCGCCGTGCCGGCCGAACTCGGCGCGGAGTTCATTCATGGCCAGGCACGGCAGACGATGAGGTTGCTCCGTGACGCGGGAACGGCGGCGATTGATTCCGTCGGCGAGTCGTGGATGTGCAGCGACGGCGACCTGCAACGCGAGGCCGAAGATCTCCCATCGGCCGCCGATATCTTCGAAGGGTCCCGCTCCCTCGCGAATGACGAGAGTGTCGATCAATTTTTAAAACGCTTCGACGGAAACGGGGCGATGCGCCAAACGACGAAGGACGCTCGCGCATTCGTCGAGGGATTCGATGCCGCCGATCCCACGATCGCGAGTGCGCGCGCGATCGCGGAAGAATGGAAATCGGGCGTCGACAGTACGATCGCGCGTCCGCTCGGCGGTTACCCGCCGATGTTCGAGCGTCTGCGCGACGCCTGCGCCGCCGCCGGCGTGCAGACGTGCCTCTCGACAGTCGTGCGGGGAATATCATGGCGCCGGGGCACGGTCGCTGTCGACGTAACGAACGATTCTGGCCAATCGCTGACGGTCCGCGCACGAGCGGCCATCGTGACGCTTCCGGTGGGCGTCTTGCGCCATACCGGCGACGAAACGGAGATCCGATTCGACCCCGCCTTGCCGACGGCCAAGCGCGAAGCGCTGCGGCAGATTGAGATGGGTCATGTCGTCAAGGTGGCGCTCCGGTTTGGGACGGACTTCTGGACGCAGATCCGTGACGCGCTTTACCGTGACGGCGCGTTCTTTCGGTGCGAACGACTGCCGTTTCCATCGTATTGGACGCAATTACCGGTGCGCAGCGAGCTGATCGTCGCGTGGGCCGGCGGTCCAAAGGCGGTCGCGCTAAACGGCGCCTCGGAGATGGAACTCATCGAGCGAGCGCTGGAAGGTTTCGGCTCGTTGTTCGACGAGCCCGCACTGGCGCGCGCAGAGTACGAGGGCGGCATCATGCACGATTGGGCGCACGACCCGTTCGCACGCGGTGCGTACAGTTACGTCACCGTCGGGGGTGGCGATGCGCGAACGGCGCTCGCGGCGCCCGTCGACGACACCCTGTTCTTCGCGGGCGAGGCGACATCGAGCGACGGTCAAGGCGGCACGGTAAACGGCGCGCTCGAAACCGGTGAGCGCGCAGCCCGAGAAGCGGCAACATCGCTCGGCGCTGCGGCCGGTGCGCCCCACGGATCGCGCGATGTCTAACACTGCGTCGTCGGTCCTTACGCCGTGGTCGAATTTCTACATCATGACTGGCGCGGCGGCTGCCACCCTGACCGGCTTGATGTTCGTTGTCATCACACTCGTGATTCGACAGGAACGCTCGCGAACCGAAGATGGACTCGCTACCTTCACGACGCCGACGGTCCTCCACTTCTGTGGCGCATTGTTCGTCTCCGCGACTCTCGTCGCCCCTTGGCGCTCGCTCGTTCCGCCTGCGACGTTACTTGCTCTGGCTGGTCTCTACGGCGTGGTGCACGTGCTACGTGTGGTTCGCAGAGCGCGGCGACTGAGCACATACAGTCCCGATCTCGAGGACTGGATATCAATACGATACTGCCATTCTTCGCCTATGGTGCGATCTCCGCAGGCGCTATCGCACTTCCCGTCGTCCCGGTGCAAGCGCTATTCGCGCTCGCGGGCGGCGCTTTGCTCCTGATCTTCATCGGCATTCGCAACGCGTGGGACATCGTGACATTCATCGCGATCGGAGGGATTGACGAACAGCCCAGCTCGAGTCCGAAGGACGCGGGAAGTTGAGAGGGGCGCGCTGCGAGGATCGTCCCTGCACATCGCGTCGCCGATTCCAAAGTTATTAAGGAGCGCGACATACGCGTGGCGTGCGTCTACCGCCGACCACGCGCACGGTCGCCACATCCGTCACGGCGCACCCGGCAATCTTCCTACCGAAGGTTCGCTCGTATCGAAGATTTTGGTAGAGCGTTGTCAACTCCGCGGTCGAAAAGCCGTTCCCGGAATCCATACGTTCGTCGAGATCCAGCTTTCGACGGGGTGCCCCATCGTAGCAGTGGGCGATGGTTCGCAGTTCCTCGATCAGGGTGTTCTGCTGAACCTGCGGCCGACAGATACAAAGCGTCCACTAATTGGGCGTGGCGAATGGAAGCCCGCGCTGTCCACAACGAGGGGAAGCCGCTCTCCATCGCTCATCCCGACAACGCGCACCCCGGAAGGGCCGATCATCACCGTCGATCACCAAAGCGAACGCACGCTGGATCATAACGCAAGTGCGTGATAAATGCAAGTAAGCGCGCTTGACTGAACTTCGTGATCCGTTAACTACAAAGGGCCTCCAAGTACGAGGCCCTTGACGTCGGATGCATTCCATTCTACGGGGTTTCAAAGCCCGCGAAGAACCTAACTTAAGTTAATAGTTTAGGTGCCTTCTAGTGTGCTGCGCCTAAAGTTCGTTGCATTATAATTGATCTTATGCAATATTTAGACATGGCACGAGGTCGTTCTTTGCAGCCGCTCACGCTCAGCACCGAGGAGCGCATCGCGCTTGAGCGATT
>JAABUQ010000237.1_pt1 | contig 124457 bp, 119 predicted proteins | sample 5560001 | NCBI WGS metagenome assembly JAABUQ01 (sample SAMN10711888, study PRJNA513371) | rock metagenome | isolation source: Antarctica rocks | place: Antarctica: Victoria Land, Finger Mt nord | collected 2015-12-18
TAATCTTAGCGGCAGCATCATTTATCTTGCGGCGACGTTGTGTGCGTTTCTCGATCCTCGTATCAGCGTCGGACTGTTTCTCGCCGTCGCTTTGTTCTATCTGTTGCCGGGTAAAATTGACGCGGTGGTCGGCGCAGGCGGCAGAACGTCAACGGCCGCGTCGACTGGCGCTTTGGAGTAATTGATCATGCTCGAGACGACGAATCGACCTCAGCCCGACCGTTCACACATTACGCCGGTCACAACGCGCGAAGAACTCATCTTCTTACTGTCGCGTGCTTCCGAACTCGAACACGGCCTGGCCTGCATCTATCTTTACGCAGCGTACTCGCTGAAGAACGACGTCGCGGAGGGCGGCTTAACGGAGGCGCAAGCCGAACTCGTGCGTGGCTGGAAGCGGCGGCTCGCGCATGTAGCTGTCGAAGAGATGTTGCACCTGGCGCAGGTCACGAATATGCTCTCCGCCATCGGCGGCGCCCCTCACTTTAAGCGCACGAATTTTCCCATGCCGTCGACGGCGTTTCCTTTTGGAATACGGCTTACGCTTCAATTAATGACGAGCGGCGTCGACTTCGTCGCGTGCGACAACCCTCACGCGACCATGACGTTTTTTATGCACATAACGATTGGACCGTAAAGCGCGATCCGAAACTTGAAAGCGGCGTCGCCAAAAAGCCTCGTGTGATTGTAGACTGCTTTACGCCCCTTTTCGTCTGTATGTCTCAAGATGCAAAACGCCGTACGACGTTAGCTAAATCGGCCGAACCAGTCTGGACGGGCTTCAACCACTGCAGCTCGTTGAGGAGGATCGACTGTCTGATCTAGGAGCGCTCGTCGCGCAACGTAAACCGCCGGCTTCCGCCTTAGCCGCCAAATCGCACACACTCATCCCCGTTCGGCTCGAGCGCTGTCGCTCTACGTCAGCCCTTCGTTTCTTCAGCAAAATGAGTCGCTAAGCCGGAAGTCAGTTGCCGAGTGAGATCCTTGCGCGCATGCCAATGCGTGCCTCGTCGCGTGATGATGGCGATATCAAGTTCGCCGCCTACTTGCGGCACATCTTGCGTGAACCGGTGATAACCCACCCCGACTTCTAAAGCGAAGCGGGCAAGATCAGCAGCATCCTTCAGGGGCATGCCTTCGTAAAGGACGCTCCACTCGTGCTCTTTTAAAATTCGTGACGGGCCACCAGCGTTTTCATGCAATAAATCCATAATGGCCGGATCGTAACCGCGCACAAGCCGATCAAGAGAATGCGTTTCGCCCCAATAATCTAAGCCTGCCACGGGCCCGTTCTCACCCTCATGAGGGCGAACTTGAGTGAGGCCATTGGAGACGCCGGGTCTCGCTGGCTCCTCCCAAGCCCAAAGCCACGGAAACATCGAATCGGGCTGAAAGCCGCCGACAATTAGGCCGGTCGCGTAGTCGAGCTCATTGAAGAGCGGCGCACTTTCCGGGGTTCCATTCTCTAGAGCGTGCTTCTGATTTTCTTCAAGAATCAATCGCATTTTGTCGCGGAAGAGGCGATGCCGTTCAAAAACGAAGCTGCCGACACTCTCGGCGACCTCTTGAACTGTATAACCTTTTTTGGCGAATGATGGCTGATTCGCAGACCACTCGTCGATAAGGATCCCAATTGAACGGCGGCCAAGCGAACCTAATCCATAGGTCAAAATACCGACCGGAAGACCGGGGACCTCAAAGATCTTAACAGCATTCGCGTAAGTCTTGGTCGCGGGACCATCCGTGACTACGGTCATTGAGTCGGCGCCCAAAACAAGCCCGCCAGCTGTCGTAACTGCAACGCAGAGTGTCATTGCTTCCTCAACAGATAGGAAACGTAGCCTCCTAATTGCGCTTTAGAACATCCTCGACATTCTTAAGGATTCGCCGATACTTTGAAACCCGGCAACCCGACAACCCGAAAACGGGTACTAGACCTAGCGAGGAGAAAATAGGCGACGATGTCAGACCTAACCGAATCAGACAGAAGGATGGCCCTTCTGCGTCAGGACAACCCATTATGCGCTGCGGGTCCGCCGCTGGCGATGTATGCGGCTGCACCTGCGAAGCAGCGTCGCGTGGGAAAAAGCGGTGCCGTGCACATTTCTGAATTCTCGAAAGGGTCGCAAGTTACGGTCGTTCAGGTAGAAGCGCAAACCGTTCTCGTTAGTCTGCGGCCGGAACGTGAAGTCCGCGAATTGGCCGCATCGATCCCGACGCCAACGCGTTCGCCCTTTGAAGCCTTGTCAAGCGCCATCCGCGGACGCACGTATCCAGCAGATCCGAAACGAGTACGAGGCGCGTACATTGGGTCTACTTCGGTTGCACCGTTAGATGCTGAGGATATTCAAGACAGCTCAGAACGAACGTCGCGCGTTCGCTAATGGCGTGGTTTGACGATCCTTCTGAATATTATGGTGCAATCGGTGATAATCAACAAGCCATCTCCCAGGGCGACGTTGTCCTAGCACCAACAGCTATTCTCATAAAAGGCATGAGCGACGCGAACGTGTCGGCGCCTCCAGATATCAACATTGTGCGGCGAGCCACCGTATGGCAAGGCAATGGCGAGTTCGTCTTACCTCAAGCTCCACCTATTAGCGCCGATGCGCGATGGGGTCCAGCGATGGTTCTGCCCCATATGTGTGCCATGGAAAAAGAATGGAATGACAAAGTCGAGGAACTGATCGCCGGCGGCATGGCAGAGAGTGAAGCGCGGGATGCTGCCACTGCAATGGATGGCCTCGACGACAAAATCGCCGTCGCACCCATTCTTTCGTACACGGGCTTTCCCGATCGGAAGATCGCTGCGATCAAATCGGGAGCGTATTTGGGCGCATTTCCAGTCGCACCGCATAAGTTGTTTAGCGAAGTCTATGTGGATCTCAATCAAACGACGACTTGTGAGTGGCGTCTCTTGCCACGAGAAGTACGGGTCGCATTGCTTGCGCCGGGGACAGTCGCTCAACTTCAGCATCGGCTCAGCGAATTCTATGCTTTTCGGTCGCGATCGAAGCTCGGTGATATTGAGGAGTCCGTTGGACGGCGAATCGTAAGAGTTCAGGCTGTCAAAAAAGGTTCGAAGCTAACAGCAAACTTCATTCTCGAGAACGGACAGACGCTCACGCTGCAAGGAAACGCATCACCCGACGTGCCGCGTGGGCCCGAGCGTCCTGCGCGGTGAGCATGATGATGAGGAACCCGTGATTCAAATTCTAGCGGTTCAGGTCGATGCTTCCGCAACTTTGGAGAGCCAGATAGTCGCGGTCCGTTGGTACAATCCGGATGATGGAAACATCAACGTTGCAACCGTGGCCGTTATGGTGGACTGGATGCAAAGGCAGAACGGTATTGCCTATATCTATGATGGCCGACAGCGGGCAGATGTCGAAGTCGTTTTAGGTGCGGCTTCATATATCCAAATTCGACAGGCCGGCGTGAATGCACTAAGTCTTCTCAACTTGCCGCGATTTTAGCTTCGCAATGGCGATTACGATCGAGACTGCCTCGCCGTCATTTCTGCTAAAGCAGATCAAAGATGCGATCGCATCTGGCAAAATTGTGAATTGGAGCGTCGACTCCGACGGAGATTTTACGCACGAAACGGCGCAATGGCAAAACGTTGCGTGGCTTCGTCCGAGGATCGTTGAAGGACGGCTGAAACTTTTCATTTTATCGCCGAAATCGAAACGCTTGAGCAAGACCGCCTATGCGATCTATCACGGCCGCTTTATTGAAACGGTGCTCGCGCACTTCGATACTTCAGTCACACGCCTGTCAGCGAGCGCTTTGGCTGAAACTGGCGATATCATTTCTTGAATCGAAGCAGCGCTATGAAGCGCCAACGTTTTCCCCCTCAATTATCAAACCTTAACGACATGACAACCGCGCCATCCTCATAAAGCCGGGCAAGCGGCTATTGATATTTTGCTTCGACGAACTTTGCGGAGGCGAGAGTAAAGTCGAAATGTTGTTTTGGAAAGCTTGATAGACCCCCAACTACGGTCACTGACGAACGGATGATTCGCGTTGATTTATCGTGAGCCACATAGAACGGCGCCAATATAAACCGAATGTCTGATCGTCGGAGCTCATAAATCGCACACGCCGCGCGGAGATCATGCCGGCGGCGTCGCTCCGGTATTGCGCGTGCTGGGTGCGCGCGCGTTCGCCGACAGCGGGCAACGCTATGCGGGCCATGCGTACCGCGATGCGCTCGACGTCGCACGACGGAACGGCGTACCGATTCTCGAGCCACGAGGTGGCGACGTGTGGAAGACGGACGACGGCGTTACGTTCCGCTTCTACGGTCCGACTAGCCCGTTCATCGCCGGTTCGCGCAGCGACATCAACAGTAATTCGCTCGTCTTTCGCCTCGAGTACGGTCGCACGAGCGTGCTCTTTATGGGCGACGCCGGTCGAGAGACGGAAGGGCGGCTCCTGAGCCGTGGTTACGATCTTCATGCCGACGTCCTCAAAGTCGGTCATCACGGATAGGCGTACGGTACCACCCTGGATTTCGTTCGCGCCGTCGATCCCAGCGTCGCGATCGTCTCGGTGGGCCGGCATAATATGTTCGGACATCCCGCACCGTCGACGATCGAGACGCTGCGGGAAGCGGGCGCACGCGTGTATCGCACGGACGAGGACGGGGCCACTACGCTAACGTCGGACGGAGCGTACGTCGCCGTAACGCCATTTCTTCACCATTAACTCTGCGATCCGCACATTCGCGCCATGGACGCCGCCCCGGACGCTGCAATGCGGATGTAACCGGGCAGGTTCGGGCATCCAAGCGGCGCCCTTGCTCGTATGTTAAAAACAGCACTCGTTACAAGGACGCAACATGACCCTTCGTGCCTCCGTCGCCGCCGTCGCGGCAGCAGCCCTCCTTTCGACCGCTCCGGTTCTCGCCGAGACGGTGATGGGGCAGTCCGGCGCATCGAATCCGATGATCGGCGGCCACGCCATGATGGCGAACAAGGACATCGTCTCCAACGCCGTCGCTTCCGACGACAATAAGACGCTCGTAGCCGCGGTCAAGGCAGCAGGTCTGGTAGCGACGCTGCAGGGTCCGGGACCGTTCACGGTGTTCGCGCCGACCGACGAAGCGTTTAATGCTCTTCCCGCCGGCACCGTCGACTCGCTCGTCAAGCCCGAGAATAAGGCGATGCTGACGAAGATCCTCACGTATCACGTGGTCGCCGGAAAGCTCGACTTCGCCGCGCTGCAAGACCAGATTCGCGCCGGAAACGGCACGGCCAAACTGAAGACGGTGCAGGGCGAAACGCTGACCGCGCAGATGAACGGCCCGCGTATATTGCCATCATGGACGCTAAAGGGATGGTCGCGCACATCTCGACCTACGACGTCTACCAGTCGAACGGCGTCATTGAGGTGATCGACCGCGTTCTTATGCCGTAGGACGGCAAGCGCCGGGGTCCGCGCAGCGGACCCGGCGCGCCGGCTCGCTTAGAAAAACCCGAGTTTGTCGGGGCTGTAACTCACCAGCATGTTCTTCGTCTGCTGATAGTGGTCGAGCATCATGCGATGGTTCTCACGTCCGATGCCGGACTGTTTGTATCCGCCGAAGGCCGCGTGCGCCGGGTAGAGATGATAGCAGTTCGTCCAAACGCGGCCGGCTTTGATGGCGCGGCCCATGCGATACGCTGTATTCATATCGCGACTCCAAACGCCGGCACCCAAGCCGTACAGCGTATCGTTCGCAATCTCGAGCGCCTGCGCTTCATCCTTGAACGTGGTCACCGAAACGACCGGCCCGAAGATCTCTTCTTGAAACACGCGCATGGCGTTATTGCCTTTGAAGACGGTCGGATGAACGTAGTATCCGTCTTTCAAGGCGCCGTCGAGCACGTTACGCGCCCCGCCGGCCAGCACTTCGGCACCTTCGGCACGGCCGATCTCGAGATACGACATAATTTTTTCGAGCTGCTCGCTCGAGGCTTGAGCTCCGACCATCGTATCCGGATCGAGCGGGTTGCCCTGCACGATCGATGCGACGCGCTGTAGCGCCCGTTCCATGAAGCGGTCGTAGACCGACTCCTCGATTAACGCGCGCGAGGGACAGGTGCAAACTTCGCCCTGATTGAGCGCAAACATCACGAAGCCTTCGATGGCTTTGTCGAAGAAAGCGTCGTCTTTGGCGGCGACGTCGGCGAAGAAGACGTTCGGCGATTTGCCGCCGAGCTCGAGCGTCACCGGAATGATGTTCTGCGAGGCGTACTGCATGATGAGCCGCCCCGTCGTTGTCTCGCCGGTGAAGGCGATCTTGGCGATGCGCTTGTTCGATGCGAGCGGCTTGCCGGCTTCGAGACCGAACCCTTGCACGATATTGAGCACGCCCGGCGGCAAGAGGTCGGCAATCATTTCGATCCAGACCATGATCGATGCGGGCGTCTGCTCGGCGGGCTTGATGACGACGCAATTACCCGCCGCAAGCGCGGGCGCGAGTTTCCACGTGGCCATGAGGATCGGAAAGTTCCACGGAATGATCTGACCGACCACGCCCAGCGGTTCGTGGAAGTGATACGCGACCGTCGTCGCATCGATCTCGCTAATGCCGCCTTCTTGCGCTCGAATGCATCCGGCGAAATACCTGAAGTGATCGATCGCGAGCGGAATGTCGGCGAGCGTCGCTTCCCCGATGGGTTTACCATTGTCGATCGTTTCGGCCAGCGCCAGGACGCCGAGCTTCGCTTCCATGCGGTCGGCAATCTTGTTAAGGATGACGGCCCGTTCGGCTACGGACGTCCGGCCCCACGCGTCTTTGGCTGCATGCGCTGCGTCGAGCGCGGCTTCGACGTCTTCAGCCGTCGATCGTGCGATCTCGGTAAACGGCTGGCCGACGACGGGACTGACGTTAGCGAAATACCGTCCTTGCTTGGGCGGCACGAACGCGCCGCCGATGAAGTTGTCGTAGCGACGTTTGAAGGGGTTTTCGACGCCGAGCTTCGTGAGGTCGAAGAACGGCTGGGTTGGCGGTTCGAGTACGGCTGTCGTCATCGCGGTCTCCAACGGTACGGACGAGGGTTCTAGGCGAGCAACATCGTCGTGCGAACCCCTCCGAACCTTCCGCAAGAAAAAGAGGCCCGCACGACATACGTGCGAGCCTCCAAGACCGATCGGGGACCGGCAATCCGCGGGTTAGTGCGGCGTTGCGAGGTACGGGAAGCCGGGTTGCGTCTGGCGTCCGCCTTGGCCCGAGTAGACGTGCTCGTTCGTGAGACAGTTGTTTTCCTTATGGTCGTCGGGCGCCAATCCAAGCGCCGGGATGGTGTTGCCGAAAACGACGCCTAACGACGTATCGATCACGTCGTCGGTGAGGCCCCGTCCGCCGAATTTGCCACCCGTCTTGCCACCGGTTTCCACGCCGAGGTAAGCGGCGTTGCCCGATTTCGAGACGTCGAACAGCATTTCGTTGGGATATAGGACGCTCGTAACGACCTTGGAGATCGCCGCGCTGCGTCCGGCCACGTGCGACATGAAGTACGAAACCGAGTTCGGAATTTCACTGTCGAAATATGGACTGCGAACGTTGGTAATGGCATGGCTGTCGAAGGTCTCGAACAACTCTTTCACCACCGGCCGCGATAGCAATTCGATCTGCTGATAAACGACCTTGCCGTCGCGACGTTCCGACGTGGGAAGGCTCGTCGTCTCCCAAAGGTGGGCGATCGGCGATCCGTAACGCGAGAGCGACGCGCGCGGAACCTCGAGCACGATCGACAGCACGTTGAAGCCGCCGCCGACTTGCGTTAGCGCGTTCATCGAAGGTGCGGTGCTGCAGGCATAGCCGCCTGGACCGGACTTCGAGCCTCTCGGAAATCCGTTGAACGTCGGCGTCGGCGTCCCTAACTTGTCGCCCGTGCGCGGGTTCTTATAATAACGGTCCGGCAAAATCTTGAAGAACTGGAAGAGATCGAAGAAGAACGGGTCCGCGCGTGGTCCCGCGTACGCCTTGATGCCGTCCGAGAACGACGTACCTGCAACATTATCGAACGGGAACGTGCCGACCAGGTTACCGGCGATCTCGTCCTTGGGTCCGACCATCGTTCCGGGATCGGTGTTTACGTATAGCGCGAGCTTTTGCTCGTCGCCCGATCCTTGCGGGACGATTTGAAAGACGGTGTCTTCCTGATGTCCGCTTCCGACCGGTCCGTGCGCGATCTTGAATTGGTATAGCACGCCCGGGTCGAACGAGAACTTCTCGGCCATGCCCGCCGGAATCAGCGGATGAACGTCCATGACGAGCTCGATCTTGCTCGCATCCGACGGCGACGGAAACGCATAAACGTCCGTAATGTCAGCTGCGGGTCGAGCGACGACGGCCGGCGAGTCCTGATGATCCGACGCCCCGGCGCCGTGAAACTGGTAGAGAACGGCGGTCGCGCTCAAGGCCGTGATGGCCGCGAGCGAGCCGACGACGCGTTTCGATAGCATGACATCCCCTTACGAAAGGAAGTTAAGGTCTACGAAGTGCAACGGGCCGCTTGTCAGCACGGATGTATCATTGGTCCTAACGTCCCGACCGCTGCGTACCGTGCCGAAAAATGATACGAACGTCGCGTAACGGGTACGTACGTCGCTGTGAGAATCATACGTCTGTTCCTGACCGCCCGCCGCGAAGTTCCTCGCATCTTGCCGTTAATGCGCGATGCCACCGTTCCGCTATGGTTGAAAGCGGTAACCGTCGTCGCCGCGCTGCTGGTCGTATCGCCGCTCAACTTCTTCAACGCTATTCCGTTGTTCGGCTTCTTCGACGACGCCGTGCTTCTCGGTCTCATCGCGACGTGGTTCGTGCGCTCGGCCGACCGTTCGCGCATGGCGACTTAGCGACTCGATCGCACGATCGACGTGCCTGGCGACGATCGCCGGCTGGTCTTCTCGACCGATGGCTCACTCCCGTTACCATCGCCGAAGGTACGCCGGAAGGCCTCGTCTTCACCGGATCTCCCGAACGACGGCGTCATTCGCGTCGGCTGTGAGAAGCGGAGAGCAGGGCAAGTGACGCTCGTCTACGGCTTAGGAGAAGGCGAACTGGCAGCGGTCGCCGGCGAGCTCAAGCGACGTTGCGGCACCGGCGGCACCGTCAAGGACGGTGTCGTTGCCTTACAGGGCGACCGCCGCGATGCGATTCTTGCCTACTTCGCGGAACGCAAACGCCGCACGAAGCGGATGGGCGGCTAGGCGGCCGGCGTCGCTTCTCGAAGGACGAGCCGATCGCCGATCGCCACGTCGCGATCGTCGAGCGCCGCGCCCAGTTCCACGACCGTGCGTGCGCCCGAACAGGCGATGGCGAGCCGGCCTGGGCGGATGCGCCGCTCGATCTTCACGACACGGTCGGCCTCGTCGAGAAAGTACAGGTCGATCGTTGCGCGCATACCCATCGTGTGGACCGCGGCACAATTCGCAAACCACAAGCCTTCGTCGGCCGCAACCTCGGCGCGCGATAACAGGCCGACCAGACGGGTCCAGGGATGTTCGGCACGCGCGACGCGACGAGCCACGATCCCGCCGTCGCGTTCGTTGAGCAGCGTCATCGCGCGGCTCACGGCGCGCCCGGCACGAGCGCAAGTGCGGCGGCAGCCGAGCCCGCAAGGTACGGCACAAACGCAATCGGCTCGCTGCGGCGACGCCGTGCGAGCGCGAAGCCGGCCGCGATGAGCGACGCTGCGATGAACGCGCAGATCGCCCGCTCGATGCCTAGCACCGCACCCGCTAGGGCGGCAAACTTGACGTCGCCCCAACCCATGCCACGCCCGCGCGAAAGTAACGCCGCCAAACCGAACGGAGCGCCGATCGCCATGGCGGCAAACACCGGTTGGACGTCATGCGCCGTAAGCGACACGCCGATGACGGCCACGAGCGGGGCGAGCGTAAAGTAATCGGGAATGAGACCGCGCGCCACGTCGCAATAGGTGCACGCGACGACCGAAGCGATCAACAGCGCCCCGAGCGCGTACGTTCGGCCGTCCGCGTGATGGATCGCGAGCGACGCGCCGACGGCGGCCGCTGCGAACACGAGCATCGCCGGCCGAGGACGGCCGCTGCGCGGGCCATCATCGAAGGCGACGAGAGTTCGGCAGAGCACCGCCGCGAGCGTCGCGGCGAACGATCCGACTGCAGCGAACCCAGCCGCCGCGAGCGCGACCGTCAACGCAGCTGTGGAGCGTAGCGCGCGACGACCGGCGACGCGTCGTCGACCGACGAGGCTTCCGCCAGGAACGTCGAGCCGTTGAAGTACTCGGGAGCCGTCGAAATGCGCATTTCGTACTTTCCGTCGGTTCCGGCGACAGCGAACGAACGATTGAGGAATATCGTCGGCAGGTAGGGAGAAGCGATCGCTTTGAGCACGATTGCGACGAGGGATCCCGGAGTCGCATTGCCGCTGACCAGCACGTCTTCCGTGCCTTTAACCGGGCTCAGGTCGACGGTCGCGACCTTTCGCGGCGCAGCCGAGACGTGCGGGTCGAGATCGATGCGGCCCGCCCCGGATACGTATGACTTTGCGAGCGCCGTATCGTTGGCAAAGGCCGCCGCGCGCTCGATTTCGGTTAACTGCCGTACGAAGTGACGAGAGACGACGATATCGGAATCGCGGTAGCGCGGCGTTTCGCCGCGCACGGGCTCACGTCGATCGTTGACGGAGAAGAACGGATCGCCGGGCCGGACGAGCACCGTAATTCCGTGCCCGGTCAGCGAGACTTCATCGTCCGGCCCGAGGTAGGCATAGACGAAGCCTAGTCGATGTGCCACGGCCGCTAACGGTTCGCCGGAGACTTGTTGGGCGTTTGCCCCGCTCGGCACGAATGAAATAAGCGCGAGAGTTGCGGCAAATGTTGCTTTCACGTAACTGCTGTCTCCTCGAGCGTCTTGCTCATGTACATCGCGGACTTTCCGATAACCAGCCTATGCAAGTGTCTTCGAACTTGTATCCGACAGAATTTAGAGGTTGCCCGTGATTGTATCATCCCTTAGTGGGCGCACCGCAGTAGCGCTGCTCGCGATGACGCTCGCAGCACCTACCGTCGGGGCCGCGGCGACCGATGGTAGCATCCTCTCGTTGCAAACGGGCCATTCGATCGTAGTCCATGCGAACGGCGTCACACGGCTTGCCGTCGGCGACGGCCGTATCGCGGGGCTCGTTCCAGTGGGACGAAACGCGGTGGTCATCAACGGAAAAGCACCGGGTCATACGACGGTTTTCATCTGGGAAGGCGGCTCGGAACGCGTTTACGAGGTCACGGTTACGGAACAAGGCCTTGACGAGTTCGCGCGCATCCTGCGATCGTCGCTCTCAGAGCCGAACTTGCAAGTCGAGACGGTAGGAAGTAATGTCTTCGTGCGCGGGTCGGTTCCCGACATCACCGCGTTCAATCACGTCAACGACGTCATCGCGCAGTTTTCAGGAACCAAGGTCATGACGGCCGGCAGTGGCGACAAGGTGCCGATCATCAACGCCGTCACGGTCGCGAAGCCGCTCGGCAACCTGCAAGGCCAACTCGCGCGTACTGCGGGCGGTCAGGACGTGCGCGCGGACATCGATTCGACGGGTAACGTCGTCGTTACCGGATCAGTGCGCGATCAGCGCCAAGAGCAGCAGATCCTAGATCAGGTCCGTACGCTCGCCGGACCTTACCTGCACGGCGATGCTAAAGTCGTAAACCGTCTCGGGGTTCAGACGACGAGCCAAGTCGACATCAAAGTATACGTCCTCGAGGTCGACAAAACGGCGCAAAGCGACCTGGGCTTGAGTCTGCAGACCGGCTTGCCTGGGACGATCGGCGTAGGCGCGGGAGCGCCGTATACTCTTAGCTCATCGCCGTCGATCACGGTGCTCGAGGGACCGCAGAAAAACACCTTCAACCCCTTTGCCGTCGGCCCGTTTGCGCGAATCAGCATCCTCGCGCCCACGCTCAACCTGTTGCAACTCGAGGGCCATGCGAAGCTTCTGTCATCGCCGAACCTCGTCACCGAACCCGGGCAGGCCGCGAATTTCCTCGTAGGCGGCGAGATACCGATTCCCGTGTCGAACGGCCTCGGAACCGTATCGCTCGACTATAAGCAGTATGGCGTCCAGCTCGCGGTAACGCCGACCATTCTCGGCAACGGAGCGGTCGAAGCGAAGATCGCTCCTGAAATCTCCGATCTTGATTTCGCGAACGGTATCCAGCTCAACGGCTTCGTCGTTCCCGCGTTTAAAACGAGCAAGCTTTCGACCGACGTCGTGACGCAAAGCGGCGAAAGCATCGTCATGGGCGGCCTCATCCGCCGGGTCGAGCAGAGAAATATACAAAAATTCCCGATCTTGGGCGACTTGCCGATCTTGGGGGCGCTATTCCGCTCGACCAACTATCAGCACGCCGACACCGACATCGTCTTCGTCATGACGCCCACGGTCATCACGAAATAGCCAACGTGACGCGCGTCGCAGAGGCGGCGGGCGTTCTTAATGTCCGTCATGCGATGGCCGAACACGTACGTGAGGAGAACCGACAACGCATGTGGCTTTGGAGGACGATGCGCCGGCTCGTTACAGACGAGTGCGGTAGCACTATGAGCGAATTTGCGATCGTTATGACGGTCCTTACGATCAGCATGATGGTCGCCTTTAACGTCATTGGTCTCGGCGTTCTCGGGAACACAAACGCCAACCAGCAGAACCTCTCGAACAGTTCGCTCGTCGCGCCGTGAATCGTGTTCGGTGCTCCTCTGGTGCGGCGATGGCCGAGACCGCGCTGGTTGTCGGCGCGATCTTGACCATTTTACTCTTCGGGATTCAACTCGGTATCCTCGGCTTCTTACAGACGACGGCCGACGCCGCGTCCTTCGTCGACGCGCGCCTCGCGGCGGTCGGCACGAACTCCGGCGGCTCCGCCGAAAATGCGACGTCGGCCATCTTTCATCAGTTCAGTCCCGCGAGAAACGAGCTAAGTTCGACGGTCGAACCGGCACCGACGCCATCGGTCCCCGTCGATTACGGCTACAACTCAACCGATTCCACGAAGCAGGCGAATTCGAAATATAACCGGCACGGCGGCGTCACGATGGTGCAACCGGCGCTCTCGACGGCGTCGGTCACGAAGCCGAACATATTTTCGCTCTTCGGCTTCAACGTGGGCGTGCGCAGCACGTCGATCGACGCGTCTTGGCTGGAATGCGGCATCCACGAAAACGTCTCCAACAGCAACGCGCAGTGCGGCAGTAGTAAAGACACCTTCTATCAAGGCGACTATTTCAAGAGCGGCGAGGATGCGCCGCCGTACTTGGTCAGCCTCGACTATATGCACCACTGCAACGATGCTCAGCCGTTTGGGCAGAATGCCTCGCCATATGGGTCATGCTCGAGCAGCGGCGTAGACTTCATTGCGCTCGGTACTGCCGTCTATCTGCAATCGGCGAATTGGTCGTACCCGCTGCCAGGCGTAGGTGGCTCGGGCTCCGAGGAGCAGACGAATACCTTTGAGCAGTTGGCGTGTCATCAGCGCCAGTTTGCGACCGTGGCAGCATTCCTTGCCGACTATCGAACGCTCGCCAATGTCTACGATAAATTCTGGACGGATTCAAACCACCCGCTCTTCGACGAATTATACGACCGGGCGTCCTGGCCGTCTCGCTCGCCGACGCCGACTAAATTTAGCTCGTTCACCAAGTTTACAGGTTTTGCCGGTACCGCGAAAGGCGACGCCGCCTCGGCGGCGATTCGTACGATCTACTCGTGGGATCGCAACGTCGAGTCGGGTTATCCGCTCGGTGCCGGCGTTGCCGGCGCGTACCCGCTACATCCAGAGAAGGGATGCACGTGAACCGACGCCATTCGCGCGGGCAAGTACTGCCGATGTGGATCGTCGGCGTCATCGCCACGTTCTCGCTCATGATCATGGCGCTGAACTACGGCAACGCGATTCGCTGGCAGATACGCGCGCAAAATGCGGCCGACTCGGCCGCAGCCGCGGTCGTGTCAATTCAGGCGCAACGCTGGAACCTCTTGATGGAGGCGCTCTACGCTAGCGGCGTCGAGGAATACCGGGTGCGACGGCTGCTCGATGCCGTGCTGCTGACGACCCACGCGTCCGGGGGTTGTCAACCGGACTTCAATAAGAACGAAGCGGGCTACGCGTCCACGAACGCACCGTATTGCAATAGAACGTATATCGACTTGCACGACGCGTACCAACGCGCCGTCAGCCGTTACGGCATCGACGCGAAATACGTCAACGACATCGCTTCTCTCGCGACCTTTCCAAAGTTCCAATCCGATGCACAGTCTCTATTGCGAACCTTGCAGGACCCGGGGTGCTCGAGCGCCACGCCGTCTCCGTCACCGACCTCCACGGGCGGCGGCAACGGCGACAACGGCAACGGTGACAACGGCAACAGCAACGGCGACAACGGCAAAGGCAAAGGCAAGGGCAACGGCAATGCGCAAGCCACGCCGGCGCCCCCCGCCCCGACGCCGAACGCCGGCTTCAATAAGCCGACCTGCGGCGACTACGCTTTCAAATACACGTTTTCACCTGTAGACCAGCCGGTGAACGGCGTCCAAGGTATGGAGTATCGCACCGGACTGAACAACGTCGCCGCCGACGCACAGATCTTCCAGTTTCAGTACGGCGCTCACAATGCACAGGTAGCGAAGGACTTGTTCGACCCCGCTCGAGTCGATCTCGTGACGTGCGCCGTCGTGCCGCCGATCATCGCGGGGATCGGGCCCTTTCACTTTAAACCGTATTACGCGATTGGCCGTGCCGCGGCGGCCGACATCATGGTCGAGCAAGACTGGCTGCAGCCGGGGAGCGTCGTCGATCATTCGCGTCCTGGAGGCGACTCGCTCTTTCAGCCGGCCGAAAACTACACGACAAGCGGCGTCGATCCGAGCGGCGGCTACAATTGGTACAACGTCGACTTCGCGGGAGAGACGGGACGCGCGTTTCCCCTGTTCCACGTCTTCGCTTTCCCCGTGTATTACGATCAGTTCGATGCAAGAACCGGATGGTGGGGCGCGATGCCCATCAAGCCATTCGGCAAAACCGTCTCGGCGGCGACAGCATGTTGATCGATCGCCGCGGGCAACATCGCGAACGCGGTCAGGCGCTCGTCGAAACGGCCATCATGATGCCCGTCTTCCTGTTGGGCCTTTTCGGCACGATCTGGGCGGTCCGCGAGAGTACGCTTAGCGAACGCGTCCAGGAAAGCGTCCGTTATGGCGGTGCGGTTTCGCTACAGCACAACCCGTTCGAATCTTACTCGCTTTTCTCGCTCTATAACGTTTTGGACGGCGCTCCAAGCCCAACCGGAGCGTGTGCCTTCGATGGCGGCCCGGCGCTCTCGAGCGGCCGGGCGTTTTGGCTGCCGACGGCCGGATCGACGACCGAGAATTGCACGGAATACATCTCGCGCGTGGGTGCCGTCAACGACGGCGTGGTCTTGCAAAACTCGATCATCAACGTCAGCGCGGCGGCGCCGGAAGGCGGATATCTGCTCGGCAACGCGTTCAACAACAGGAACTACAGCGTCCAGGCGAGTCAAAACTTCTTTCGTTCGCCCGACATCGGTCAACTTGCCGCATGCACCCCGCTCGGCAACGCCATCAAACGTTCGCTGGAAGGCGGCGTAAACGACGGCGCGACGACCACGAACGTTCCAACGCCGCTTCCGCTACGGCCAGTCGCGAATCAAGTCGTCGTCGAGCCGCTCGTTTGTGCGACCTTTAGCCCGCCGACCGCCGGCCCGACATCGACTCCGCCGCCGTCCCCGACGCCGACGCAGACTGCCACGCAGGGGGGAAGTCCGACACCGACACCGACGGCCACGGGAACCCCGACAGCCTCGCCAACTCCGACGAAATCGCCGACGCCGACGCCGAAGCCGACGCCGACCGGCTCGCCGACGGCCGCGCCGACTCCAACTCCGAAGTCTTCTCCGACGATGTCGCCCACGCCACCCGTGTCGACGCCGAAGCCGAGCCCGAGCTCCGTCCCGACCAAGACGCCGAAGCCTCGACCTACGGCGAGTCCCACGCCGACCCCCGATCCCAACGCGACGCCGCCCGGTAGCGGTCAAGGATGACCGCTAGCCCGGCGGCCGTCCTGCTGGCTGCGGTGTTCTTCGCGACCGTCGCCTTCGCGGCGACGGTCGCCGTCGGGGAATGGCCGTTAAACGCGTCGGCGCGGCCGTCGGCACGACAGATGGGACAGATGCTCGTGACGATCGGCGCTGCAGCTATCGGCGCCTTCGCCGCGAGCCGGCGGTTGACGCCCGCGGAGCTGCTTGCGTCGGCCGTGCTCGTCGGCGCGCTAGCGGCAGCGTCGGTGCCCAGCCCGCGCTCGAACCGCAGCTTGGCCATCGTCGCCGCGGCGTTCGCGATCGTCGCGGTTGCAGCAATGCTCGACGGCATGTGGTGGACGCTCGGCGGGGCTGCCGTTGCGTCGGCGCCCTTCTTCGGCACCGTGCCGTTCGTGCGCGATCGCCGGACGAGCATGTTCGACGGATGCGTCGCCGCGATAGCCGGGATCGCACTTGGTGGTCCTGCCAGCGCGATCGTCGTACTCTTCTGCGCGTGTCTCGCCGCAATCGGCTACGTGAAGTTCGCGCGGCGTCCGAGCTCGTGCGCCCGTTTCGCGCCATACATCGCCGGCTTTACGCTAGCGGCCGTCCTGGTTCAGGTGGCGCTCGTCGCTTAGCGGGCGCTTCCGATCTCGGGGACGCGCACGCCTGGATGCTCGGCGCCCGCGCGCAACCAAACCCGGAAGTCGTGGTCGACGTAGACGCTTCGCCAGCCACGGGTGAGCGAAAGCGCCGCCTCGAGCGGCGCCGTGCGCCCGACGAGGACCACATCGACGTTGCGATCGCGCAACGTCTTGCGCCAACTCGGACGGACGCGCACGATCGTGGCAAAAGCATCCCATACCGGTTGAGGATACGGATCGGCTCGGCCGTCGAGAAATACCCGCTCCCGCGATGCAAGCAAGAAGCCACACCAAGCAAAGTCGGCGCAAAAGACATTGTGGGCACGGGGCAACGCCCGAATCGCGGCCAGCGCCTTCATCGGTTGACCCTCCGGCGCTACTCCACTTTGCTCCATGCGCACGAGCGAAGCGGCCACTCCGACGGCCATTGCCACGATCAGACACCCTTCGACTACTCGCATTGCCCGAATTGGAGCGGCGAATGCCACGGTGCCCCGGCGATCGCGCAGGTACGGCATGCCGGCAGCGAGCGCTGAGGCGGCGATGGGCGCCGCGGCTAGTCCGAAGATGGCGACGTTGCGCGCCGCGGAAAGCATAAGCCAGCCGACGACCGCGAGGACCGCGCGGTCGCGCCAACGGCGCTCGCCTCTGACGCCGAACGCGACCACGACGAGCAGCAGCGGCAATGCGCCGAAGGCGAACGACGTATCGCCGAGATCGGTGTGCTTCCACTCGGTGATCATCGACTTGAACGGCGAGACGAAAAGCGTGACGGCATATGTCGGAATCCGCCATCCGAGCGGATTCGCGCAGGTCGCAAGTCCACTGAGCGCAGCGATGACGAGCGTGCGCCGGGCTCTTTGCGTCCAGCCTTCGTCGAGCCACGTCCCGGCAAACGACGCCGCGGCGAGCACGGGCGCGAGCACGACGCTGGCGTGCACGTTCGACCACGCGGCCGCAATCGCAACCGCCGCGTACGCGAACGGGCCATCCGTTTCGAGAACCAGTAAGAACGCGGCAAACAACGGCCACGCGAACACCTGCACGCGGACGCCGAAGGACTCTAGGAGCGCGACTGCTGCTGCGGCCACGGCGACTGCAACGGCATACGGATGCGCGGCGCGTCGCGTTGCGTCACGTCCGACCAGGACCAACGCCACCACGGCACACGCCGCACATACACCCGAAAACGCTAGCCAGCCGACGCCGCGACTCGCAAATGCCAAAACGGCGAAAAGCCATTCATGCGGTATCCACGGGGCGCCCGAGGCGGTGAAGGTTTCCGCACCGAGTCGCTGCGGCAGCGCGCCGGTGGCGAGTATTCGTGCGCCAAGCCAGCGCTGCCAGCCGAGATCGCCGTCCCCTTGCGGAAAGTACAACGCGGTCGCGAAGAAGCGGCCGCCGAACGCAGCTATAACGAGCCAGGCAAAGCGCACGCTAGCTCCACGAAATAAAAAAGGGGCCTCGCGACACGAGGGTCGCAGGCCGGCGACCGTATCGGCGACGGCCTCTCGAAGGAGACCGCCGCCGGTACGACTTCAGGGTGTTCTCTTAGATGGCCGCGGCGGCGTTGTTTAGCGCGTTTTTCGACTGTTTGCCGAGGAATTGGAGCGCGGCGATCGCGACGATCGACACGAGAGCGATGATCAAAGCGTATTCGACGAGGCCTTGGCCGGCGTCGTCGCGGAGCATCGAAACGAAGGTCTTCACGAGATAGTCTCCTGTACGGTAAGCGGTGAGGGATGCGATCGACCGTTGCGAGTAGTGTGCTCGCCGTCGATCGGCAGCCGTTACACACGCAACACTCCGGTGTTCGGACGGCGACTCAACGTTTTTAGCTTTCTTCGCTTAGCGCGAGTAAAGAACGGCCCGCCGTGTGAGCGAGCGCACTAGGGTCAACTTCGGGCCTCGTGCCGCCGAAACACCAATCGTGAATACCGCGGTTTGGCGGCGCTTCATCGTCGGAGACACACGCGGTCAAGGTCTCGTCGAGTACGCGCTTGTGATTGCGCTCGTGGCCACGCTCTGCGTAGCGTCGCTTCGGGTTCTCGGCGTCGCTACTAACGGGGCTTACTCCAATATCACCATCGCCGTCAATAAGGCCGAACAGTAATACATGCACGTCGAGTACGGAATCGTCTTGGCCGCCTGCCTGATCGCGGCGGTCGCCGACCTAAGAACCCGCAAGATTCCGAACGTCCTGACCGGAGGCGTCATGATCGTCGCTTTGGGATTCGCAGCGATGCAAGGTGCCGCCGTGTTCGCGACCTCGTGCGGCTTGCTGCTCGGCGTACTCGTGGTCGGAACGGTCGCTTTTGCACAGGGCTGGCTCGGCGGCGGCGACGTGAAGCTGCTGGCAGCGGCGAGCGCCTCACTGCCACCCGGAGACGCGCTTGCCTTCATGACGTACACGGCGATCGGCGGCGGCATTCTCGCGCTCGTTCTGGCGGCAGCGACGGGAAGATTGCCTTCGGCGCTCGCCAGCGTCGCCCGGATCGTTCGCCCGTTCGCACTGTACGGTAGCGCCGGCGCTGCGCCTGCCGCTCCGACGACCATGCCCTACGCCCTTGCCATAGCGGCTGGCTTCATCGCCGTCGCGCTGTCGCATTCCGTCACGCCGTTTCTGAGGTTACCGCTTTGAAAAGTCGCCGCATCACCCTCATCGTCGCGGTGGTCCTGGCCGTCGCTACGGGCATTCTCACGTTGCGCTATCTGTCGACGCTCAACGCCGCAAACCAACAACAACAAACCGCAATCGAAATGCGGCCGGTAATCGTCGCGAGTACCAATATCGCAGCGCGAACGAAAATCTTGCCACAGATGCTAACCCGCGTCATGAAGCCTGCGGTGACGCTCGAACCGGGATTTATCGCGGACGCAAAAGAGGTAACGGGTGACGTAGCCCTCATCGCAATACCGCAAGGCGCTCCAATTACGCAGTCGAAAGTCGGGGTTCCGGCGGCGATCGGCGTGACCGGACGCTTGAAAGCGGGACAGCGCGCGGTCAGCATTCCCGTCGACATGGTAAAGTCCGTCTCCGGCTTGATCGAGCCCGGCGACAAAGTTGACGTCATGGCGTCGACTCCGGCGGCGGGCGGCCGTCCACCGCATACCGCCAGCATTATTCGCGGTGCAACCGTTCTAGCGGTAAATCAAACGATCGATCCAGCCGGCGATGCAAGTCCGCCGCCGGGCGGCGCGCCCCCGTCCGCGCCCGCGACCGTGACGCTGGCGGTAACGGCCTCCCAAGCCGATCTCTTGACGGTCGCCGATCTCAACGCGACGCTGCGCCTGGCGCTGCGGCCGCCCGACGAAGCGATTCGTTCCGTGCCGGCGGAGACGGCCGATCTGTCACCGCCGGTAGCGCCTGCGCCCGCAGCCGCTGCCGCCCAACCGCCGCCGCCGGCAGCGCCGGCAAGCTCGACCGCGCCGTCAGCTGCTCCAGTAAGACATGGCGACGGCATTCCCGTCATCGACGGCGACAAAGTCTCGATAGAAGAACGATGAGCGTCGGCACCTACCTCGTTCTCGGTTCCAAGGGCGGAGCGGGCGCGACGACGCTCGCCGTCGATCTCGCTCGCACTGCAGCGCGCGTCGCCGCGGTAACGATCGTCGATGCGGACCTCTCCGGCCGTCGCGCGATGTCAACCTTGCTCGAAGCAGATCGAGCACTCGACGCGGAGCGTTCGCGCGGCGTCTTCTCGACCGCGCAGATCGGGACGATGGAAGCGATCGAGTTACTCGACCGTCACGACAATATCTACGCGCTTAAGAAGTCCGAAATCGAGGCGCTAGCGGCACGAATTCCTCACGACCGTTTCGTGTTCGTCGACGCACCGCGTCCGTTCGAAGACTTGGTCCGCCCATTCGTGAGCCGCGCATCTCGCGTGCTGCTGGTGTTCGAACCGAGCGTGCTCGGTGCGACATCGGCGCGCCGTCTCATCGCGGACCTAGCACGCTTCGGCATTCCGCCGGCGCGCGTGTCCCTCGTCGTCAACGCACGCGGCGGACGCCCGGACGTGTCGCCTCGCGAACTCGAGCGTACGCTCGGCACGCAAGTGTTGGCGGAATTGCCGCGTACCGGCGACCGTGCCTACCCAAAGGCACTCGACACCGTGCTGAAGCGGCTTGCCGATGCTCCGCCTGAAGATCCGTTCGTCGGGTTGCAGACGGCTGCACCGAGGCCGGCACCCTCTACGATTAGCGGCGACGGCTCGGCGGCGCAGCCCGGGGAGCAAGAACGCGTCGTCGAAGATGCCGAGAAGCGCGTGCGGGCCGATGCTCGCATGAAACTAAAGCTCGAAGTGAGCTCGGAAGTAACGCGTCGCGTCGACGTCGTCGCAGCCAGCCGCGCTCATACCGATGGCCAAAAGTTTTCCGAACTGCGCGAACAGATCGGCGGTGTCATCGATCAAATCCTCAGCGGACGCAGCGACGTCGGTGTCCAGGAGCGCGCGGAACTTCAGCAGGAGATCATCGACGAACAACTGGGGCTCGGACCGCTCGAAGACCTCATGCGCGACGAACGCGTGTCGGAAATCATGGTCAACGGCCCGAAAATGATCTACGTCGAACGCGGCGGCAAGATCGTGCTCTCGGAACGGACCTTTAAGGACGAACGTCACTTGCGAACCGTCATCGAGCGCATCGTAGCGCCGCTAGGCCGGCGCATCGACGAATCCTCGCCGATGGTGGACGCTCGCCTGGTCGATGGTTCGCGCGTCAACGCGATCATCGAACCGCTCGCCCTCGACGGTTCGAGCATCACGATTCGGCGCTTCAGTAAGAAGCGGCTCGGCATTGAGGACCTCGTGAAATTTGGTTCGATCGCGCCGGAGAGCGTCGGCCTGCTGCGCGCGGTGGTAGAAGCTCGCCTTAACGTCGTCGTTAGCGGCGGTACCGGTTCCGGCAAGACGACCTTCCTGAACATCCTCTCGAACTTCATTCCAGAAGACGATCGCATCCTGACGATCGAGGATGCGGCGGAGTTGTCGCTCGCTCAAGCGCATGTCGTCCGACTCGAGTCGCGGCCACCGAACATCGAGGGTAAGGGTGCCGTTACGATCCGGGATCTCGTTAAGAACTCGCTTCGCATGCGGCCCGATCGCATCGTCGTCGGCGAGTGCCGCAGCGGCGAAGCGCTCGATATGTTGCAGGCGATGAACACCGGACACGACGGCTCGCTCACGACCCTGCACGCCAATACTCCCCGCGACGCAATGGCGCGTCTCGAGACGCTCGTGCTCATGGCCGGGTTCGATTTACCGATCCGCGCCATCCGCGAACAAATCGCCAGCGCCGTCGACGTCGTCGTGCAGATCGAACGCATGCGGGATGGTTCGCGCAAGTGTTCGAGCATCACGGAAGTGGTCGGCATGGAAGGCGACGTCGTGACGATGCAGGAGATCGTGCGGTACCAGCAAGAGGGACTCGACGAAGATGGCAAGGTGCGCGGGCGCTTCGAGTATACGGGCGTCCAGCCGCATCACGCAACGCGTTTCGAAGAGGCGGGCGTACGCTTCGACGTTCGGGAACTCATGGCGCTTCAGCCGGTCCGGGCCGCCTGGTGAGTTATCCGCTTGCTATAGGCGTCAGCTTCGTCAGCGTGATGGCGTTGCTGGCCCATGCGACGGGCGTCGATTTCCGAACGTTCGCCGCCAAGTATTCGACTGCGTTCAAGAACGATCTCGAACGGGCGGACATGAACGTGCGCCCTGAGGATTACCTGCTGATTCTGTGTGCGGTCGGCACGGTGTTCTGGGTTGCGTCGCTCTTTGTGTATCACTTGCCCCTCGTCACCCAGCTCTTGACGCTACCGCTTTTCGCCAGCGTCACGCTCGTCCTCGGAAGATTTTATTTGCGTTTCCGCGGCAAGCGCCGTATCTCGGGCTTCGCTAATCAGTTCGAGATGGTGCTGCGCATGATTGCGAGCGCGCTGCGGGTGGGACTGGGATTCCGGCAAGCCATAATTCTCGTGACGGACGAAGTACCCGACCCCGCACGCCGCGAGCTCATGCGCGTCATCGGGCGCGCGAACATCGGCGTGAACCTGATCGACGCGCTCGACGAGATGAGTAAGAGCGTCCCCAGTAACGAGACGATGATGTTCGCGCGCGTCGTGCGCGTACAGGCATCGACGGGCGGCGATCTCGCCAAGGTCTTGGAGAAGCTGGCAACGACCATCCGCGATCGGCGCCGCGTGCTGCGCAAAATGAGCGCTCTTACGGCACAGGGCCGCTTCGGCGCCTTCATCATCGGCGGGCTGCCGGTTCTCGTGGGCGGTTTCGTACTCGCTACGCAGCCAGACATGAAGCAGGCGCTGCTTCATACGACCCCGGGATGGGGCATGCTCGGTCTTGTCACGCTGCTCGAAGCGGGCGCAATCTTCTTTCTTTCTAAAATCTTGAAGCTCGACGCGTAACGATGTATCTCTTCGGTATTCCGGTCGTCATTATCGGCATCGCCGTCGGCTTCACGCTGGCCGTGGGATTGATCGCGTACACGCTGATTCCGGTGAAGAGCGAGATCGCAAAACGGCTGGAGCAGGCGGAATCGCTGTCGTGGGAGCAGGGCACGCGACGCTCCGACGCGTTCGCAAAGATATTCAACGAACACCAGCGCAGCAAGCTTTCGACGCGCTTGCAGGAAGCGGGTTGGTACACCGTGTCACCCGCGCAGATCGCGATGCGCGTCGTCGCCTTCGGCGTTGCAGGCCTCATGGCGGGACTGCTCTTCATCTTTATGAGCGGGTCGATCACGCCGATGTACCTTGGGCTCGTGGCGCTACTCGCCGGAGGCGGCGCCTACTTGCCGTTCTCGCGGTTAGCCGCGGCCGTCAAGAAACGAAAATCCGAGATCCAGCGCGCCCTGCCCGATTTTCTCGACATGCTCGCATCAACCGTTCAGGCGGGGCTCGGGTTCAACGCGGCGCTAGCTCACGCACAGGAAGTCGCGCACGGCGCGCTTGGCGAGGAAATAAAAGCCGCCCTCTCCGAAGTTCGGCTCGGCCGCTCTAAGGCCGATGCTCTGCGCAGCATGGCCGATCGCGTGCGTCAAGAGCAACTCTCGGCCGTCGTTACCTCCGTGGTGCAGGCGGAACGGCTCGGCTCGAATATGGCACAAGTGCTCGACGAGTTAGCGGAAGAGGTGCGCAACAAGCGCATGATGCGAGCCGAAGAACTGGCCAACTTGATGCCCAGTAAGATGGTCATTCCGATGGCGCTTTTCATGCTTCCGGCGCTCTTCGTGATGATCTTCGGCGGCATCGTCGCTCAGTACATGTCGGAACCGCACTAATGCCGTTTTGGGTGGTGGCGGTCGCTTTGATCGCCTTCGCGTGTGCGGGTTTCATGGCGACGGAATACGCGGAATGGCTCGCGCCGCGCGTCGCCGTCCGCATGGCGATCGTCCCGCTCCGACACCGGGTGGCGATCTCTGCGCGCATCGGCCTCGCGCTCGCCACGGGCGTCGTCGGTGCCGTCTACTTCGCGCACGGAACCAGCGCGCTCGGGCTCGCAGTCGTCGGCCTCGCCTGCCTCACGCTGGATACCGCCTGCTGTCTCGATCTTCGCCTGGGCCGCTTGCCGCTTGCCGTTACAGCGCCTGCGCTTAGCCTGGCGTCGCTGGTAACGCTCGTTGGCGGGGGCTGGTTGCCGCTCGTGATCACCGCGGCGATCGTGTTGCCGTTCGCAATCGCCGCGCTCATCTCTCATGGCCGCAACATCGCATGGAGCGACGTGCAGTTGATCGCCATCGGAGCGCTCGTGCTCAATCCGATTCTGGGCCTGATGACGCTCGCGGCAACGTGCTTTGCGGCGAGCGGCGCTGCGATCGCGCGCCGGCGCACCGCGGAGCCGATCCCCTTTGCGCCCTACCTGGCCACGACGATTCAGCTCGCGCTGTTATCGCCCGGCGCCTTGCGCTGACGCTTCGCCGGCTTGCGGCGCGACGCCGTGCCACATCTCGCGCAAAAACGACGCAGCGTCCATCACGAGTCCGATCGTCTGGGTCGAGCCGCGGTCGGCAAGCTTCGTAACGCTCGCTGGATTGATGTCGACGCAGATGACTTTGCACGACGCCGGTAACAGATTGCCGACGGCGATGGAGTGCAACAACGTGCACACCATAAGTGCCATGCCCACCTCCGGAACGACCCGGCGCATCGCCCGCTGAGCGGCGATCACGTCCGTGATGACGTCCGGAAGCGGTCCGTCGTCGCGGATGGACCCCGCTAAGACAACGGGTATTTGCTTGCGGTATGCCTCGAACATGATGCCGCTTTTGAGGCGGCCGTTTGCAATGGCATTCGCGATGCCGCCGTCGGCGCGGATCCGGTTGACGGTCCGCAGATGGTGCACGTGACCCTCTTCGACCGGGAACGCATCGTCGAGGTCGACGCCGAGCGACGTCCCAAAAAATTGCGACTCAATGTCGTGGACCGCGAGCGCATTGCCGGCGAAGAGCGCGTCGACGAAGTCGTGACGGATGAGGCGTTCGAGGTATTTGCCGGCGCCCGTGTGTACGATCGCGGGGCCGCCGACGAGCAAGACCCGCTTTCCGCTCGCTCGCGTCACGAGCAACTCACGCGCGATCTCCGCGATCAACCGCTCTTTGGGCTTTTCGCTCGAAACGGCGCTCGACATAAACTCGAAGACGGCTTTCTTGCGCGGGCGACGCTGCATGCTTAGGCGCACGCCGGCGTGCCCGACGACGACGGCTTCTCCCGCCCGAACGTCGGAAGGTGCGACGCTTCGCGCACTCCGCGCATCGGCGACGATCGCGCAATCCATCTCCGGCAGCAGTACGGGGCACCAGCGGCCTCGGACGCGCACTTCCGTTTCGAAATTGGTGGTGGCGTAGAAGTCGTCGGGCAACACGCCGTCGGCCGGGGCCGGCTCCGTGGACGCGTCCGTGTCGCCCGCGATCGACGCGCCCGCGTCGCGCAGCTTGTCTAGCAGAACCTCGAGGTCTTCCTGAGATTCCGCTTCGATCTTCAGGCGAGCCGTGCTCGTCTCGGTCGCCGTTTTTCCCACGATGAACTCGTCGATCGTGTAGCGGGCGGAGTCGTTCTTCACGATTAGATCAAGGACGCGGCCGAACATCCCCGAGTTGATGATGTGCCCGTGAAGTTCGACCTCTCGGACGTACGTACGGCGTTGGGGCGTCGGCATGCGCGCTGATTCGGAGAAACGCCTGAGCCGCCCCGTCCCGCGTCGAATGGGGCGGCGTGGGCTTGATCTTCGTGCCGACGCCGCTCGGCAATCGCGGCGACATCACGCTTCGGGCGCTCGAGACGTTGCGCACCTGCGATCTGCTGGTCGCCGAAGACACGCGAACGGCACGGCGGCTTTTCGCGCTATACGACCTCGCCCTTCCGCCGCTGCTCAGCTACCGGGAACAGAACGCCGGCTCGGTAACGACGGCTATTCTCGAGCGTGCGCGCGAAGCAAGCGTAGCGGTCGTAAGCGATGCCGGGATGCCAGCGATCTCCGATCCCGGCCGCGACCTCATACGCGCCGCCCGCAGCAGCGGGATTGCGGTTGACGTTCTGCCAGGGCCGAGCGCGTTCGTTTGCGCCGCCGTGCTTTCCGGATTTCCGCTCATGCCTTTCTCGTTCCACGGCTTCGTACCACGCGCGGCTGGGGACCGGCGGCGAACGCTCGCGGCGGCCGTGGCCGCACGAACGACGTCCGTGTGGTACGAGGCGCCGACGCGCATCGTCGCAACGCTCGACGCGCTGGACGGGCTCGCGCCGAACCTCGCTATCTTCGTGGTACGCGAGCTGAGCAAACGATTCGAACAACAGGTGCTCGGCAAGGCCCGCGAAATCCGGTCGGCGCTTACCTCACCCGTACGGGGAGAAATCACACTCGTCATCGGAGCAGCGAGCGACGAAGCGGAAACGTTGTCGCCGCAGGAACACGACGTCGCAGACGCCATCGCCGCAGCATTGGCGCAAGGCGCCGGCACGGCCAACGCCGCGAAATCGATCGCCAAGCGCTTCGGACTCAAGCGCGGCGATATCTACCGGCGGATCGCCCAGGGCCGGACGAATGGCGATGAGGCACCGTGAGGCCGTTGGCCGTTAGCGGAGCGAGAGCCGTGCGCGGCAAGCCGACGACCAAGCTAACGAGCACGACGAGTCCCGTCCACGTCGGCAGTTTCACAAGCAGTGCTTCGTACGGCGTACGCGAGTCGTAGATGTGTGCGGCTGCCCAGCCTCCCCACGCGTCTTCGGCAAGCCGATCCCGTGCGGCAAAAGCGTCGAGGACGTGACCGGGTGCGACGTGGGCGGCCGACGCCGTATGCGGAAACACGGCAGCCATAACGGGACCGATCTCGATGACCGACTGCCATGGCACGGCCAGGCAGCAGATGGCGAACGCCGTCGCGATGCGAGCCAGCGGCGCCGGACGCGCCGCTAACACATATGCGGCGAGTGGAAGTGCCGCCGCCATCTGATGAATGTGCACGTAGGGCCCGCCGATCAGGACGGTCGTTATTGGGGCGAGTACCGCAAACGCCGGTTCCCCGGTCCGGCGTGCGGCCCGCCGGCCCAGCACCATGCCGACCGCCGCCATGATGGCGTAGGATTCGGCGCCCGCCGTGAGTGCGACGGCTTTCGGAACACCCAGAACGGCCAGCGACGCGCTCAGACCGTATTGGGCGCCGAACGCCAAACCTTCGCTTCGTTCCTGAGCCGGCAAGACGTTGGCGACGTATTCGATGGAACGCGCAAGACCACCGTACCATAGCGTCAGGACGGCCAAAAGCATCACACAGCCGAGCAGTGGCCAGCGGGAACGAGGCGCATACCACCAGAGCGCTATGCAGAGCGGTAAACCGAGATGCGGCTCGAGCAGCGTCGCTGCGGCCGCGATTGCCGCGGCGACTTCCTTACGACGCTCTAGGAACGCGGCAGCGACGCAAGCCGCGAGCACGACGATCGGGACGATCTGCCCGATAAGTGCCGATGCGAGCAGATCCGCCCCAAGCAGCGACGGAACGACGACCAACAGCGACGTTCGCGAAGCCCGCGCTAAGACGACGCACGTCGAAGCGTATGCGGCGATTAGGATGGCGAGCCACCACGCGCAGCCCGTTCGGAACGGCACCGTGCCCAGCGGCGCGAAGGCAAGTAAGGCGTACGGCGGGAGCGGGGCCGGGACGACGAGATGCGGCACGATACGAAGGTGCGATTCGGCGAGCGCGTCGCGCTCGCACGTGCGCAGCGGCTCGGCGAGATATGGGTCCGTGCCTTGGGCGGCGACGCGAGCGGCACAGCGAAAAGCCAAAAAGTCGATCGGATCGCTGAGCGGTCCCCGCCCGCTGGAAACGCGCAAGCCGTCGTGAAGCACGAAGGCGAGCGATGCTACGGCGAGTGAAACGGCGACGATCGCTGCTACGCGACGGCTCATGCCGCTCACGTGCGCCCGCTGACGACGTCGATTTCGAGCATCCGGTCGCGTTGCGTAACGCCGTCCATCGTCGCGACCAACGTAAGCCGATGTCTTCCGGCTCGCAGCCCGGGCGGAACGTCCGTCGTGAAGTCCGTAAACGGCAGACCGCCGTAATAGCGTCGCGTCTCGCCGAGCGTGGTCGTCAGGCCCTCGCGCCCGTCTAGCACGCAGCGAAAAGATTCCACCCGGTGTCCACGCTCGAGGGAAGCGAATTGTCCCGCGACGCGCAGCCGTGCTCCCGTCGCCAATCGAACCGGCGGCGGTTCGGCTTCGGCTTGGTCGAGATCTGGGTCGATAAGCGTGGTCGTACGGCCGAACGTAACGGCCGAGACGTAAGCGAACGTCGGATTAGGCGGCGATGACCGGCTATAGAACCGGTGTTCCATCGCTTCGAGCGCGAGGGGCGTTAACAGCAGACTGTATCCCAGCCATAGGCTCGCGGCGACGAGGCGGCCGCCCGGCCTGACGCGCCGAAGGTAGAGCCGGGGCAGGTAGCGGACGCTCAACAGCATCGCCGGAAGCGTCATCGGCAGAAAATAACGGCCCTGGAGGTACGTTGCCTTATGCGACGCGGCTGCGACGGCAAGCAGTAATATGGTCCATAGCACGTACGCATTAAGAATTACGTCGCCGAACGCTAATGCGAGCGCACTACGCGGGTGCCGGCGCGCAACCCGGGCGATGCGAACGAATACGTCGACCTCGCGCCGTCCAAAGAGCACGAGCGTGGCAACGCAAAGTAAGGTGGCGAGCGCGCCGAGCGCGGCGTAGCCGCCAGGGCTGCGAACGTACGGCGTCACGAGATCGCCGAAGGCGAACCAATACGTGTCGAACGCCCCGCCATGCACGAACGCGTCGGCGCCGTCCAACAAGAACAACCGCGCGAATGAACCGGCGTCCGACGGCTGTCCGTGCGCCGCGACCACCGTCCGCATCTTTTCCAGATGCCCGAGCGGCGTGCAACGTTCGGCAGCCGCGTAAGCTGCCGCAGGAAAAATTGCAAAACATACGGTCGTCAGACCCGCGCGAATGGCGGTCGTCCGTATCACGAGAGCGCTGGCTGCGGCGCTCGCGATGGCTGCTAGCGCTAAAGCCGCTGCGTAGTGTTCTTTGACGAAGAACGCGGCCGCGAGTACGATGCCGACGGCGAGCGTGCGCCCCGGATCGAAGGGACGGGCTCGCCAGCGCAACACGGTCAGCAATACGAGCAGCACGCAAACGTGCGTGAGCGTGTCCGGTTGGACGTACGCGCTCACCCATGAATCGAGCGGAAAGATTGCGAGTGCGGCGACGAGCATCAATGCAATCGGCGGGCCGATGCGCGCAGCCCGACACACCGCGTAGGACAACGGAATCGTGCCGAAGATCAACAGCGCGATGCCGAGCGCGCGCACGGCGAAGTAACTTGCCGAGAGCGACGGCGTGTACGCGCGAACCGCTCGGACCACGCCGGCTGCCAAGACATAGTAGCCCTCGGGATACGACGTCGCCACATACGGAACGACGGCACGCGTTCGCCGCTCGTCCGCCACGATGGCCGGCGCCCCCCGGTCGAACGCGCTAAAGTATGGACGCGTGCCGTACCCGTCGACGACGCGAGACGCATGGTAGAGCCGCAGTTCCCAAAAGTTCGAAGCGTTTTCGAGGTAGCGGATCTCGGACGTTACGTGGTCGTCACGTCGCGTCGGAGGGCTTGCCGTCGGCGCGACGTCGGCGAGCCAGTAGACGTAGTCCGCATGCGCCTGCTCGTCCGTCTGCTGCAAGAACGGAACGCGCACGAGCCACACCGTGCAGACCGCAAGCGCCGCCGCGGCAATTCCCGCAAGTGCCAGCGGAACCACGAGACGATGAGGGGTCACACCTTAACGTTCAGAAATCCAACGCTGTGAACTGAGCGGTACGCGGTCGTCTGTTACGTCGATCGCCAGCACGCGTGCGAACGGCAGCGTATAGCTGGGGTCGGAGTCGATCACCGCGAACGAAACGACGTGCCGTCCGGCGCCGAGCGAACGCGCCGGTAGCCGCACGAGAAAACCGCACCGCTCGATGGCGTCGTCGTGATACGTCTGAGCGATCTTCGGTTTCGAACGCCCCGTTCGCGCGAAGAAGCGCTGCCGGCCATCAATGAGGACGGCGATGCGCTCCGCGGGCAGGCCTGTATGCGCGTTGACGGCACAGCCGTCGATCTCTACGGTGCCGCTCGCCGCCACGGCCGGATGGCTCGACCGAATACGAGCGACCGCGATCGGTTCGACTTGCGGGCGGCGCGACGCGACCCCGTAATAACTCGCGTAGGTGGTCGTAAGGGCACTCCCGTCGGCGCATACCGCACTCGCGGCCAAGATGCCCGCAGCGGCAAGTTGCACGCGTCGCCGCCAAGCCTTTTGGATGAGGTCGATGGCATCTGTGAGCACGAACGACAGCATCGGCAACATCACGGGCACCCAATAACGGCCCACCAACTCCAGCCGCCCATGAGTCGACGCAAAGATCGCTGCCAACAGGGCGGTGAGGCAGGCATAGGTTCCCGCCGCAACGTCCGACGTGATCAGCACTGCCGCTCGCGAACGGGAGCGTCGAAGCACGACCGTCGCGATGCGGCGCATTACTCGGGCGCGTCTTCGTGCGACGGCGAAGACCGTCGTCAGGGTCCCGAGCAGCAACGCTGCGCGTAGCACGTCGTAGATTCCGGGCGGCACGGCGATTAGCTCTCGCGTGGTTACGCGAAACCAAAAGAAATCGAAGATGATACCGCCACCGAACGCTCCTATCGCCGTGTCGCGAACGTAGCCGAGCCAAGCGAGTGGCGCCGAACCGGCGGACTCGCCCGATGCGACATGCGCGGCCAAACGGAGGGGCGTGCTCAATTGCGTAACGGGCGTCGCGACGAAAGACAGTGCGAAAGCAAGAGCGGGCAGAAGAGCGGCGACCGCGACGACCGCCACGTACGGCATACGAAGACGCGACCGGAGGGAAACGGCTGCGAGAAAAGCGAGCGACGGCAGCCACAAAGCAACGGCGTAATGTTGCTTCACGAGAAACAGGGCCGTTATGCAAAAACTCAATGCGAATGCATAGCGCAAGCGCCCGGTGACCCGTAACTCCGTTGCGGCGTAGAAGGCCGCCGTCATCAAGAGCAGCGACAAATTATCAGGCTGGACGTAGCCCGACTGCGACGAAACGATCGGCAGCGTTCCGAAGGCGAGGATTACGAGGCTCGCTAACGTGCGGTCGTAACGGCGGCGCAGAATTCTGAATGCGAGCCACAGCGTGGCTCCTAAGAACGCACAGTTCGCCAAACGTGCGACGACCATCGCCGTGCCGAGCGAGCCGTGCGAAACCCACGTTGCAAGCAGCATTGCCCAGGCGATCAGGGCGTAATACCCTGCGGGATAAGAGAAGGCCGCGTAGGGTGCGCGCGAGCCGCCGGAGGGTTGGCGAAGCGAACGCAACGGCGCGCCGGCATCGAACCTTCGCCAAAAGCCGGCGCTACCGTATCCCGGCGGAACCCGCGACGCAACGTCGTAGCGCATGCGCCGGTAATCGCTCGCCCCTGCGGCATACCGCACCTGCGGCGCCACCAGCGTTCCGGGCCGCACGTTCGCGACGCGATACGCACCACCGGCGTCGTAGAGCGCGAAAGCATAATCCAGGTGAGCGACCTCGTCCGTGCCGCCGAAGACGGGGACGAGGAACGCCCACACCACGGCAAGCGCCACGGCGCACACCCATGCTGCGACGGGCGCTAAGATGCCGAGATCGCCGTACCGGCGCATTTGGCGTCCCACCTGAGTGATGTCGGAAATTCGGCGTCCGAAGTCGAGCTAAGACCCGGCTCGCTGCCTGCCGATGAGACCTGCAGGCGGCAGTTCGGGCGCTGCGGCATCGTCGCGCGACGGCGCTTTGGGAGAGACGCGTTTGCCGATCGAACAGGAACGAATATCCGCGAAAGCATTCGTACCGCCGTGGGTCCGCTTCGCGCACGTCGCACGGTACGACTTTGCCGCCGCTTTCGTTCGTGAAAAGCGGGTCGTCGACGGCGCATGCGGGTCCGGTTACGGGAGCGCGATGCTTGCAAGCGCGGGGGCACGATCCGTCCTCGGCCTCGATATTGCGGACGACGGCTTACGCGAGGCGACGGAGACGTACGACGCGCCGAATCTCTCTTTCCGCAAGTGCGATCTATCGACGCTCGACGTACCGGCCTCGTCGTGCGACGTCTTCATTTCGTTCGAAACGATCGAACACGTCCCCGACGACGGTGCATTTCTGAGCGGCAATCGCCGGGCACTCGCGCCGGACGGCGTGTTCCTGTGCTCGACGCCGAACCGCCCCATTACCAATCCGGGAACGTCCATCGTCGATCGGCCCTATAATCGCTTTTCATCTGCGCGAGTACGACCGTCACGAGTTAGCGGAACGTCTGCGCGCGCATTTCGCCGCGGTCGACATCCTAGGACAAACGTTTTGGGAGCGTGGGTACGCGAGCGCACTGCGGGCGCTGTCGTCGGCTCACCCACTCGCCGCGGTGCGCTCGCATCAAATACGAAAAGTCGTTACCTCCCTCCGCGACCGGTTCGAGAATTATCGGCCGCGGCCGATCGAAGACGGCGCAGAACCGGAAGTACTACTCGCTATCAGCCGGCCGTAAGCCGGACGCTATGCCGACGACGCCCTCGCCCTAGCGTCGGCGCGTTCGGATGATAGCGGGACGTAAATATCTTGTTGCCGGGAGCCGTCGATGCCCAGGGCAAGGCGAAGTCGCCTGGTAAGCGATTGCCGGAACGAGCCGCTCAAACGCCGCTCTACCGCGAACCAAAAGACGAAACCGCATGCGATACTCGCCAGTGCAGCCACTCCTCGAGCTACGCCGTGATGAATCAACCAACACAAAAACGGCTGATGAACGAGATAAATGCTGTACGAAGCGACGCCCAGCGCGCGTAGGATCCGGCCAGCTGCAAAGCGGCCTAGGACGCCGCCGCCGCCGCCGCCGACGGCGACGACAACGAAAAAACACGCCGCGTGCCAAAACGGGTCGCCGAAATCTACGACGGGAACGAGTGCTTGCCGCAGAATCGCCGCGCCGAGCGTCACCGCTGCCGCCATCGCGGCCGCCGTGCGGAAGCGCGCGCACGGCGATGCGTCGATGTTGGCGGCAACGACGCCGAGCATGAAACAAGGCAGCGTCCCGGCGTCGGCGATCCCCCAAGGCGAGAAATAGACGGCGTACAGGGCGATTGCAACGATCGCGAACGCAACCTTCGTTCTCCGGTACACGGCGAGAATCAGCGGACAAAGAAGGTACCATCGCATCTCGATGCCGAGCGTCCAGAACGACGAGTTGTGCGTTGGCGAGGGCGATGTGAGGAATACGGCATCGCGAGCGAACTCGGCCCATACGGCACGGGAGAGCGGCTGCGGCTGATGCTCTGATGTGGGAAATCCGAAGCCTGCGAACGGCAGTGCGGCAAAAAGCGCCAAGGCAACGAGATAGGGCGGCGCAATGCGCGTACATCTCGCAACCATGAATTGCAAGAAAGCAGCGACGTTCCCGACGTGCTGCCCCGAACGTGCCTTAACGAACGAGCTCCGCGACAGACAAAAGCCCGAAATGACGAAGAACAGATCGACCCCCCGCTCGCCGATATGCACGGCGTCGAGGGCGATAGGATTCGAGATACCGGCGAGCGTGTGAGAGCCGATCACGCCGAGCACCGCAAGCCCGCGCAAACCGTCGACGTACTCGACGTGACGATCACTCGTGACGCGAGCCATCTCGCGATATATAGGGCATCGGAAAGGAAATGTTATGCCGCCACGCGCCCCTTCGCGCGTCCAGGTGAGGGCGAGCGCGTTGCTCGAAACGCGCCTTCATGTCGGAGCGCGGGTTTTACGTGACGACGCCGATCTATTATGTGAGCGGCAGTCCACACATCGGGCACGCCTATACGTCAATCGCGGCGGACGTCTTGGCGCGCTACCATCGTACGGCCGGCCCGGCGTTCTTTCTGACCGGAACGGACGAACACGGACAGAAAGTCGCTAGCGCCGCTATGGAAGCCGGCGTTTCGCCACAAGCTTGGACCGACTCGCTCGTGCCGCGATGGAAAGAGCTTCTCGCGCGATGCGACGTTCGGTACGACGATTTTATCCGCACGACCGAACCTCGGCACGTACGACAAGTCGTGGAGGTCTTCGAACGCTTGAAAGCCTCGGGCGACGTATATCTCGGGAAATATGAAGGCTGGTATTGCACGAACGATGAGACGTTCTGGCTCGAGTCCAAGTTGATCGACGGCCGGTGTCCGAACCCGGAGTGCCGGCGAGAAGTGCAATGGCTGGCAGAGGACGACTGGTTCTTCGCGCTATCCCGATACCGCGACCGGCTGCTCGCGCACTTTCGCGAAACGCCGTCGTGGGTGCGTCCGGAACGCGCTTATAACGAAATGGTGGCGACGCTGGAGAGCGGCCTTGATGACCTCTGCATCTCGCGCGTCAATCTCGACTGGGGCGTTCCGCTGCCCGGCGGCGGCGTCATGTACGTCTGGCTCGATGCGTTACTGAACTACATAACGGCGCTCGATTATGCGGACGACGGACAACGGTTTCGTACATTTTGGCCCGCGGACGTCCAGCTGGTCGGTAAGGAAATCGCACGCTTCCACACGATCATTTGGCCGGCACTCCTCTGGGCGCTGGGCTTGCCGCAGCCGGAGCGGGTGTTCGCCCACGGTTGGATCACGATCGAGGGCGAGAAGATGTCCAAAAGCCGTGGGAACGTCGTAGACCCCTTCGACGTGCTCGATCGTTTTGGCGCCGATACGGTGCGCTATTTCCTCTTGCGTGAGGCTCCGTTTGGCAGCGACTTTTCGTTTAGCGAAGAGAAGGTGCGGGTCCGCCGCAACGGCGATCTGGGTAACGATCTAGGCAATCTGTTAAAGCGCTCGCTCGCGATGCTCGCGAAGTACCGCAGCGGCGTCGTCCCCGAATCCCCGGCCGACGGCGCGTTTGGAACGCGATTCGGCGCGCTTCCCGAGCGCGTGGCAGCGGATCTCCGAGGGCTGGATTTCCGTTCTGCGCTCGAGGCGATCTGGGAGCTGGTTGCGGCGCTGAACGGCACGATCGACGTGCGTAAGCCGTGGGTTCTACACAAGCACGGGGATGACGTCGGCCTCGACGCGGTCTTGTACGACTTATGCGAGGGCTTGCGCTGGCTGGCACACCTCATCGGACCGTTCATGCCGGCAGCGGCAACAAACGTTTGGCAACAACTCGGCTTCGCCGGCGAACCGCACGGGGATTGGCGCTTGGAACTTCGCTGGGGCTTGATGCCTGCCGGCCTGCGAACGCGGCCGCTGGACGGGGCGTTATTCCCGCGCATCGAGGCAACGGAAGCTCAGACGGGGTAGCCGTGCTCCTTGAGATAGTCGATTACATCGGGGTCGACGTACTGCGAGCGGTCGAGACGCCAGCCCCGGGGTGGTAACACGATTGCGTGACCGGCCGGCGGCTGCGGCGACCCATCCGCGCCGTACGAGATTTGACTCGGTCGATAACGCAACGGCCATGGGATCGCCTCATTGCGAACGCTGCCGTCCGCTCGCTGCGTAGTGCACGTCACGTAGAAGTTGACCAATCCGCCGGCTAGCCAAGTTTTGATCGGGACGCATACGCCTCGTGCTCCGTGCAGCGTCGCGTGGAGGCCCTCCGTATCGATATCGTAACGCTTTACGGTGGCGGCCGGGCGGTTAACGTGCGACGCGGAGCTCACCGTTCGTTTGTTCGCACGATAACGGACAAGAGAACGGGCGAGGTCCGCTTGGATCGCCGCGAGCTGTGCGGCGTTGTACGTTTGCGGGCGAGCGAGGCGTTCGGCTTGAGCCGGCGGGGCGGCGCGTGGCGCGAACGCAACGCGGCGGGGCGCTTCCGTGCCAATCACCCGCGACGCGACGATGGCTTCGACTCGAGGGGATGCCAGGCGCAGCGCCTGCGGAGTGGCCCGCGGTCGGCGCTTCGCCAGCAGCTTTCGCGCAGCCGCGGGAGGCGGATAAGCGGCTTTCGGCAGCGTGACCAGATGCGCCGGCAGCGGCGCGGGTAGCCGCTGCGGATGGGGCGCTGCTACGGCGACGCGCGGAGCGCCAGGCGCGTGCGCGGCCTGGGCAGCCTTCGCAGGAGCCGGACGGGCGCGCCGCTCGATGTGGAGCACGGTCGACATGGCGACGCTCTCGTCGGCGGGCGGCGGACGGCGATGCGGCTGGAATTTCGCCACGAAGTCGGACGCGTCGAAGGCGACGGCAAACGCGAGGGCATGCAGCGCGAGCGAGGCAGCGATCCCGATGCGCGCGGCGCGGTCGCGTCGCGCCCGGAGCCCAGCGTCCGACCGGGTGATCATGCTACCATCCTGACGCTATGTTCGACACGCACGCTCACATTCACGATGCCGCTTTCGATGGCGACCGTGACGAGATGCTCGAGCGCGCGGGCCTTGCCGGGGTCGATCGAATCGTCACGATCGGCACGGACCTTGCTGATAGCCGGCGGGCCCGAGATGTCGCGCTCGACCACGGAATCGCCTATGCTATCGGCATCCACCCGCACGAAGCAGCCAACGCTCCAGAGGACGTGTTCGGCGCGCTTCACGATCTGGCAACGAGCGCGCAGCGGGGTCCGGCGGCAGTCGGTGAGATGGGGCTCGACTTCTTTTACGGGCACAGTCCGCGGGACGCGCAACTCCGCGTGCTTCGCGAACAGCTGCGTTTTTCGGCTGAAAGCGAACTTCCGGCCATTTTTCACGTGCGCGATGCGTTCGACGAGTTCGTCGACGTTCTGCGCGACTGTGGCGCCGGGGTGCGCGGCGTCGTCCATTGCTTCACCGGAAACGAGGCTCAGGCGCGCACCTACGTCGACGAGTTCGGTTTCAAGCTCGGGATCGGCGGCGTCGTGACGTTCAAGACCGCCCAGAGCGTCCGCGATGCGGTCGCCGTCGTGGGCCTAGCGCACCTCGTCCTAGAGACGGACTGCCCGTATCTCGCCCCGGTGCCACATCGTGGCCAGCGCAACGAACCTGCGTTCATTACAGCGACCGCCCGGCGGCTGGCCGAGGTGCTCGGCACGAGCCCGGAGTCGGTCGAGCGACAGACGGCGGACAATGCTCGGGAACTCTTCGGTGACGACGTCGGCGCCGCCGCGGCTACACACGCTGGATAAGTTTCTTTTCGGGCGCGGGGCCTTGCATATCGTCGTTTGCCGCGCACAGCGATGGCCGCTCCAGGCGTAGCCCCTTCCCGCCAGCCCAATTATGCTGGAAGCGGGCTTCCAGACCGGCCGCAAGAGCGGAGTCCGAGGAGCGCAATCCCCAGTCGATGATCGGCCCGGGCGAAAACGTGGCATTCGCCGACCCAACCCAGGCGTCGGCTCCCGCAACGCAGAGCTTCTCGTTCGCGGCGCTCGTTCGAATCTCGACACCTGCGGCAGCAAGCGAGGCGAGCGCGCGCCGCTCGCGGTCGGCGCCTATCCCGCGCAATTCTTCGGGCGAGACGATGAGTCGTACGTGGGTTCCACCACGCGCGCGTTCCCGCAGTGCGACGGAAACTTCGGTGGCGCCGAACGATTCCGTCTCGACGTCGATCCGGTCGCCCGATGCTTGCGCGATCGTCTGCGCCTCGAGCCGTATGGCCGCACGTTTGTCGAGGGCGAACGTCGACGAAACGACTCGTGCCGAAACGTTGCCGTGCAGGACGTTCCCCACCGCGTCGGCGACGGCCCGACCGTCCGTCGTTATGAGTGCGTCGCGTTCGCCCGTCGTCCAATTACGGTCGTCGAGGTACGTACGACCGTCAACGACGGCTGCTTTCATGTGCATCGGCTCATCCGCCACATCCGTCAGCCGGACCGTCGCGCCGCGCGAGCGCAGTTCGCTCGCAACGGCGGCATTCGCGCGAGCAACTTCGTTCTCGCGCTCTGCTTCCTGAAACGGGCGCCCTTCGAGAAGGACGTCGACAGAAGCACCGTGCTCGGCGGCATCTTCGAGCGCGCGAACGATCGGCGTTCCTTCATGCAGCACGTAGGCTGAAAGAGACACACAACGCGCCCTTTCGAGCGCCGCGACGAACGCAGCATCCGACGTAAGGGCTACGCTCAAGCCCCTAGCGCCGGAGCGTAAATGTAAGTGGCCAAAAAGCTACCTCGAGCGTCATCGTGTTAAGGATCATTCACGCATCGGCGGGTAAGCGACAAGGCCGACGCCCCCGGCGTCGAACCGGATAGATTCAGATATGGACAAAGCCGTCTACGTGCGCGACATGTTCGCGTCGATCGCGCCTCGATACGACGCGACCAATCGCCTGCTGACCGGCGGCATCGACGAACGCTGGCGCCGCCGTGCTGCATCGCTACTCGACGCACCCACCGGGGGCCGTATCCTAGACATGTGCTGCGGCACGGGCGATCTGGCATTTCATCTGTTACGCCGAGATCCAACGCTACGCTTGAACGCCGTCGACTTTTGCGAGCCGATGCTTGCCCGGGCACGAACGCGGGCCTTGCACGAGCCGGCCGGCGCTTCTTTCACGACTGCCGACGTCATGGCGCTGCCTTTCGCCGAACGGACGTTCGACGGCGCCGTTATGGGTTTTTCCATGCGCAACGTCGTCGACATCGTTACCGTCTTGCGGGAAGCTCGTCGGGTGCTTAAAACCGGCGCACGGTTCGTTAACCTCGACGTCTCCAAAGCCCCGAACCGGCTATTCAAACGTGCGTTCGATGCTTATTTTTACGGAATCGTTCCGCTCGTCGGCGGCATGGTCGGAGGCTCGAAGTCCGCGTACCGCTACCTACCGCAATCCTTGACGAATTATCCCGACGCAGACGCGCTCGTCGAGCACTTTCGCACGGCCGGATTCTCGCAGCCGTATTTCGTCAGACTCGCCGGCGGAGCGATCGCATTGCACGTGGGCACCGCGTGATCGATCGCAGCGAGGGATCGCTTTCGAAGACCGGTCTCGATCTCGTCCACCTCGTCGACGCGTTCTTCCGCTCATCGTTCTCCACCGACAACGCGCTCATCTCCGAAGCAGTCCGGCGAATGCTCGCCGCGGGCGGCAAACGGTTGCGGCCCCGTCTCACGCTGCTTGCCGCTGAAGCCAACGGGGCGGACCCACGCGACCATCTGCCGCTCGCCGCATACATGGAATTGATCCACGTCGGTACGTTGATCCACGACGACGTGGTCGATCGCGCCGATACGCGCCGCGGCGTTAACGCTACGGCCGTGGATTACGGGAACCGCGTTAGCGTTCTGGCCGGCGATTATCTTTTTGCCTGGATCTTTAAGAACGTTACCGCGACCTACCCGCATCCGGTGCCTCACTTGCTCGCCTCGACGCTCGCCGACATCACGGACGGCGAAGTGCTGCAGCATCGGGCGGTGGGCGATCTGGGATTGTCGGTCGCCGGATACGTGGAAATCGCGATCAAGAAAACGGCGTCGTTATTCGCCGCGGCGGCCGAGTGCGGCGCACTTATGTCGGGCGCGACGCCACTACGCGTCAAGGCCCTGCGCGATTTCGGCCTCTACTACGGCATCGCTTTCCAAATGCTCGATGACTTGCTCGATTATTCGGCCACCGAAGCTGAACTCGGAAAACCGGTCGGCGGAGATCTGTCCGAGCGGAAGATGACGATTCCGCTCGTTCACGCTCTTGAGGGAGATAGCGGTGAACTCCGCGGGGAGCTCGCACGTTTCTTCGCGGACGGCAACGGCGACGTAGCGACCGTCGAGCACCTGGTCCGCAGCGTTGGCGCCCGCGGCGGCTTTGTCAAGAGCCGCGATGCCGTAGCCGCCTACGTCGAGCGGGCGAAGATGTCGCTGGCGCCGCTCGGAACGGCGCCGGCACGAGCCGAACTTAATGCTCTGGCCGACGTACTCGCCCGGGAGAGCACGCAGCGGACGCGGTAGTCCCATCGTCTCGGAAAGAGAGGTCGACATGTTCGGAAATCCGATGGAAATAGCGATCCTGGCCGGTGCCGCAGTGTTGCTGTTCGGCGGTAATAAGATTCGCGACGTGGCGCGGGGGCTCGGTGCGGCGAAGAAAGAGTTCGCCGTCGGGCAAGCGGAGGCCGACGTTCAGATCGAGCGCACTCGCGCGGAAGCCCGTGCCGCAGCCGAGGCTCATGCGAACTCGGCGACGACGGCGCACGAAGCGCCGGCCGCAAATGGATTGACGATCGGATCGCCGTCGGTTCCCTCGGAGCCTCCGGTGCCGCGGCTTTAGCCGGTCGACGCAGTGCTCGCGGAGCGTCCCCCGGTCGTCGATCCCGAGTGGGATCAAAAAGAGATGCCTTTCACGGAGCACTTGCGGGAGCTCCGTGGGCGCTTGATCATTTCGCTCGTCACCGTCGGCGTTCTCGCGCTCGCGCTGTTCTGGCCGTCGCAATTCGTGATCGTCTGGCTCAAGAACGAGTATCTCGGACGCAACATCGTTCTCAACGCATTCGCGCCAACCGACGTAATCGTGACCGAGTTCAAATTTTCGTTGTACGGAGCGCTCGTGCTCGGTCTGCCCGTCGTCGTATACCAGATCTGGATGTTCATCGTGCCGGCGTTTCACCCGCACACGCGCAAGATCGTGTACGCCTACACGGCACCGTCGCTACTGCTCGCGGCCGCAGGCATTGCGTTCTGTCATTTTTTTATCATTCATCGCGTGTTGACGGCGCTGCTCGGTATTACGAATGCGATTGCAAAAGAAACGTTCGGCGTCGAGTCGACGCTCAACCTCATCTTGCTCACGTTCTTAGCCTTTGCGCTCGTTTTTCAAACGCCGATGGTGATGGTCGCCCTAGCGCGCATCGGCCTCATCAACGTCCGCATGCTCCGTACGTATCGTCGCTATGCGGCCATGGGCATTCTCCTATTCGGCGGCGTCGCCGCTCCGGACGCTTCACCAGTGACGATGTTGCTGATCGCCGTACCGATGTACATACTGTACGAGGCCGGCATTTGGATCATCGTCGCCTTGCAACGCACCTGGCGCCATGAGGCGGCGACGCGTTGAACGCTTCCGTAACGGCAGCGCGAAGGAGCGTTCACGAAGCCTTCGACGAGATGCTCGCGCAACTCTCGAATTTTTGGTTTGGCATGTCGCTACTAGCCGTTTGGGGCGTCATGACGTTGATCGGCGTCGTCGTTGACCAAGGAAAAGACGCCTCGTTCTACGTCGCGAATTACGCGCCGCCGCTCGCCAGGCTCGTGTTGCGCCTCCAACTCGACAACATCTACCATTCGCCGGCCTATCTCGGCATCGTCGGGCTCATCCTCGCATGCATGACGCTCGCGACGTTCTGGCGCGTGATCCCCACGAGATTACCGCCGCTACGCCCCATTAAGATCGACGCCGTGCCGCTCAACGCGAGCGTCGTGGTCGATGGCGACGAGCCCGGCGTCCGCGATCGCATCGAGTCGTTCTTCGCCGAGCGCGGGTGGCTCGTGCGCAAACGGGAGCTCGGTGGTACCGAATGGACGTTCGCGGACAAGCACAATTGGGCCCGCCGCGGTGTGCTCGTGGCACACGTAGGCTTCGTCATTATCGCGGCCGGCACGACGCTTTACTGGGCTTTCGGATACAGCGGACAGACGACCATCGTTTCCGGCGACTCCGTGCGCATCCCCGAGAACGGGACGCGCTTCAAATTGGACCGGTTCGCCTACCGCATCGATCCGATACGCACGCGCAGCGGCATCGTGTATCAGCCCATCGATTACGTTTCGACGGTCGACGTCTTGCCGAACCGGGGATCCAAACGCACGGAGGTCTTGCGCGTCAACCATCCGCTCGACGTCGACGGCACATCCTACTATCAGGCGTCTTATGGCTTTGCCGTAGCGTTCGACGTGAGCCGAGGCGGCCGCCCCGTCGCAGGCGGCCCGACGGCTCCCCTGAAGGAGGGAGAAGGCATAGCGATCGGCGATGGCGGCCGGTCGATACGGTACACGAAGTTCGTCGGCACGATCGGACCGGGGAACACGATCGGCTCCGACCCGCGGCCGAACGCTCCCGGCGCACTGCTCGACATTTTTGACGGCGATCAGAATATCGGTAGCATCCTCGTACCGCTCGGCCGGTCCATCGACTTAGGATCGCGGTATCGCCTCGCCGTCGGCCGTTACACGCTTTATAGCGGCATCCAATATCGCCACGACCCCGGTATACCACTGGTCGGCACCGGCGCTTTCGTCTTGCTCGCCGGTCTGTGCATGTCGTTCTACTTTTTGCCGGCTCGGCTGTACGTTCGCATCGACGCTGCCGGCCGACGTTGTAGGGTCGGCATCGCGGCGACGACCGTCAAAGGATACGACATCTACGAGGAGCAGTTTGCTGCACTCGTGACCGATCTCGCAAAGCTGGGCCTCAAGGTCCAGCGACCACTCACCCCAGCATTCCCATTCGTCACGTCCGAGGTACGGCAGCCCTCATGAACACAGACCAGTTGCTTATCGTCGTCGCCATCTCGGCGTATATCACGAGCACGATCGCGTTGTTTACGTTTTTTCTATCGCGCGACCGCTTACCGAAAGCCATCGGCATACCGTTCGCATTCTTAGGTTGCAGCGTGCAGTTATTCGAGCTCGCGTACCGGTATCAAACGAGCCATATTTGGCCGTTGACCAATCTGTACGGGTCGCTCTCGCTGTTCTCTGCGATGAGCGTCGCCATCTTTATCGGTTTCGCCCTGAAGTACGATCTGTGGTACATCGGCGGCTTCGTGCAAGCGCTTGCGGCTAGTTTTCTCGCCTACGCGCTGACGTGGAATGAGGGCTATCTTCCGGCCGTTCCCGCGCTACAGTCGTACTGGATCAAGATTCACGTGCCGCTCGTCGTCACGTCTTATGCAGCGTTCATGGTGGCGGCCGTCACGTCGGTGTTATACTTGATCCGGTACTACGGTGCGAAGGCGGTCGAACGGCGGTCGAACCGGCAGGTCGGCGTCGTCGCCGCGGTGCCCGCCGCAGTGTCCGCGGGCGCTCTGCGGATGCAGCGCCTAGGGCCGCAATTCGGGCGAGGGACGGCCGTTACGACGTCCGTCCCGATGAGCGAAGCGGCAGCGTCCGATCGTCTAGCGCTATGGCTCGAAACGTTGCCGGCACTTGCAAAACTCGACGTCTTAACGTACCGGATCGTTGCCGTTGGCCTGCCACTGTTGACTGTCGGCATCATTACAGGGGCCTGGTGGGCAAAAGAGGCGTGGGGTGCTTACTGGCAGTGGGATCCCAAAGAAACGGCCGCGCTCGCCTCGTGGACCATCTACGCGCTCTACATGCACCTTCACACGCGCAATTCGTGGCGCGGTGTCCGCTCGGCGTGGATGTCGGTGCTCGGCTTTATTTCGATCATGTTTTGCTATCTCGGCGTCAACATCTGGATCTCGGGCCTGCATAGCTACCGAATGTAGCCGTCAGGCGGCGGGCGACGTTCTATAGCTGAACGCTAGGGACGCACGTGCCGACACCTCTGCAATGGGGTCTTCCGCTACGGCGTCGCTACGGCTTCTTTTCATTTTGGACACGTACGCGCCGCATATCGGGGGCGTCGAGACCATGTTCGCTCGCATCTGCGCGGAAATGGTCGAACGCGGCCACGCGGTCCGTGTACTCACGCGCGGCGTCGCAGGTGCCCCAGCCCGCGAATCGATCGACGGCGTCGACGTCATTCGCGTACCCGCGGCGTCGCGCTTCGTCTTTGCCGTACTCGCGTTGCCGTGGGCGGTGTGGTTGTCCCGCCGTGCGGATGTGGTCCACGCGACGACCTTCGCGTCGTCTGTACCGGCGGCGCTGGCCGCAGCGGCGACGGGGCGTCCGTCGCTTTTGACCATCTTGGAAGTATGGACGGGGAAGTGGCGCGAGCGGACCACGTTCGGACCGTTCGCAGCGATGCTGCACGACGTGCTCGAACGAGCGGCACTGTGCATGCCCTTCGAACGGGTCGTGGCAATTTCACACGCAACGGGGCGCGATTTCGTCGCGGCCTTTCCACGTAAGGCTGCGCGACTTCGCGTCGTACGCAACGGTTTCGACATGCACGCCGCGATGTGTTCGGCAGACGCAGCGTCGGCGCGCCGTAGTCGCGGCATCGTTTCAGAGGAATTTCTCGTCTGCGGCTTCGGACGTCCCGGGCGGAGTAAAGGTTTTATTTATTTGGCGAAGGCCTTCCATGAAGTGCGAGCTCGCCTGCCCCGCGCGCGGCTCGTGCTCGTATTAGACGATGCAGCGGAGTACCGCAAACTCAGGGACGAAATCGTCGCCGCCGCCCCGCAAGGATCGCTCGTCGAACCCGCACTCTCGCGAGCCGCGCTCGGAGCATTGCTGCGGGGCGCCGATTGCATTGCGGTACCGAGTCTTTGCGAAGGCTTCGGCTACGCAGCGCTCGAGGCGTCGGCGAGCGGAGCGGTCGTCGTGGCGAGCGACGCCGGAAGCCTGCCGGAAGTGCTCGGTGGGAAGCGCATTCTCGTCCCTCCGGCCGACACGCACGAACTGGCAGCGGGCATCGTTGCCGCAGCAGAGGGCAGATTCGAGACGCTACCGCTTCGATCGTTCCCCTGGGGCGAGACGATCGATGGCTACGAAGCGTGTTACCGCGAGCTGCTGGAGCGTAGAACGGGACGCTCGTCATAGTAAAGAGCGTCTTCAGCTTCGCGCAGCGACAAAGCGCGCGCGAGTTCGATCAACTGCGCTTCGAGCGATTTGGTACGAAAGTAGAAATGGGCGGTGACGAACAGTCCAGCGATGACGCTGAAATACAACAGGAGGTCGGTTCCGCGACCGACACCCAGCATCGCGGCAATATTCGACGCAACGCCGGGCACGACGACCATCGAGATGCCGACCATTGCGATTCCGAGGATCGTAACCGTCGTTAGTCCGCTGAGCCGATGACTTCCGACGTACACGGTCAGCACCACGATGAACGTAAGTAAGACCGATACGATCACGTTAGTGCGACCACGCCGCGTAGAAGAGGTCGAGAACGATTTTTACCGAGTTGAATAACGACTGACCTTTGCGCCGCGAGTAGGCGGTGTAGGCGATCGTGGTGGGAACTTCGACATACGGCATGCCTGCTCGCGCGATCTCATGTAAAATCTCCGAGCCGTGCGCCATGCGGGCCTGGCGCAATTCGAGCCGCTCTGCGGCGCGGCGGCTGAACATCCGTAAGCCGTTATGCGTATCGCTGAGCGCCAACCCTGTGTGTAGCCGCGTGACGAGCACCGCTAGGCGTAAGAAAAGGCGGCGCAGGCGCGACATGCCGATCGTCGAGCCAAGAAACCGCGAGCCAAGCGCCACGTCGGCGCCCCCCTCGACGAGCCGCGCGTACATAAAATCGATCGTCGCCGGATCATGCTGCCCATCGGCGTCAAACGTACACACGTAGTCGGCACCGCGTCGCAGCGCGTACTCGATCCCGGTGGCGAGCGCGGCGCCCTGGCCGAGGTTGACGGCGTGACGTACTACGTCGACTCCGGCAAGGCGAGCTATCTTCGCAGTGGCGTCTGAGGATCCGTCATCGACGACCACGACGTTCGGCAAATAGGCGAATAAGCCACGTAGCGTCGCTTCGATCGCGCCGGCCTCTTGGTACGCGGGAACGACGATCCAAACGTCGGCCATAATGGTTGTATCGGCACGCCGTGCACCACGTTTACGGCCGCGCGATACAGGAACGGTGCTGCAGAAGCCGGTAGTCCATGGTGCCCGCGTCCAGGAAGCCGGTGTAAATCCGGCACGGTCGCGCCACTGTCAGCGGGGAGCCGCACGTCACCACTGTCCGCACCGGACGGGAAGGGACGTGCGAACGGCTACGATCCGCGGAGTCAGGATATTGGAGCGGGCGTTAATCAGCACGTCACCTCGCACGAAGGTAGCTGCCAATGCTCGTCATACTCGCCGCGACGATGGTCGCGGCGCTCCCATCGCTTTCCCCTGCGCCGTCGCCCTCACCGTCACCGTCCTTGCGCACGATCGGCGTGACCGTCACGACGGCAGAACGGCGGGAAACGCCGCTGTCGCGCACGGTGCAGCCGACGTACGTCGTCGACCGGGCGACGATCGAACGCAACGGTTTCGACACGATCGCCGAGGCGATTCGTAACGTGCCGGGGGTCACGCTCTTTCGTTACGGCGGCTTCGGCTCGCAAACGTCGTTCGGCATTCTCGGCGGTAGAACGGCGCAGACGATCGTGCTGCTCGACGGCGAACCGCTCGCCAGCGGCCTTACCGGCGGCGTCGACCTCGGGCGGCTGTCGTCGAGCGACGTCGAGCGGATCGAGGTCGTCGAAAGCGGCGGCTCGACGCTTTACGGGTCCGGCGGCGCGGGCGGCGTCGTCAACATCATCACGGCCGTTCCGCGCGAGCCGTATGCATATCTCGACGAAGGCTCGTTCGGAGAACGCCAGATCCGCGTATCGGACGGAAACGGAACGCTTGGCGGATCGTTCGAGCGCCACGTCGTCGCGAACGACTACCAGTACGCGACGCCGGGCTATGCGCCCGGCATTCGTACGAACGGCGGCGCACGGCAGACCGTCGGCACGCTCGACTTCGGGCGGGAGCTGGGCAGCTTCGACGTTCGCGCCACCGCCAGGTTCGCGCAACTCGACGCCGGCATTCCAGGCCCGGTCGGGTCGCCGACGCCGCGCGAACGGGAGCCCTCCAACCGCAACGATCTCTTCGCGGAGGCATCGAGAACCAGCGGCCGTTTTACGACGTCGCTCGCCGTCTCGAGCTACCGCGACGCGCTCTTCGACAACGGCTCGGACGGCCTCGGCCCCGAGAACGCGCTGGTCGACGCGCGCACCAACGTCTCGCTCAAAGAAGTCGTAAGCGGCGCACGCGATTCGGCGCTCGTTGCCGGCATCGATCTGTCGCGCGAAAGCGCGCTCGACATCCTGGGATCGTTTGGGCCGCCGCCCGCCTTTACGGCCGCACAGTCGCAGAGCGCGGTCTACGCCCAACAAAACATCGGCTTTTGGAAGGGCGCCAGAGCCTACGCCGGGCTGCGCGCGGAGCACGATACGCCGGGCGGAGGCGTCGTCGAGCCGGCGGGAGGGTTCCTCGTGCCGCTGGGCGGCATCCGCGTCGCCGGCCACGCTGCGTCGTCGTTCCTCGTGCCGACGGCGCAGGATCTCTATTATCCGAATTATTCGAATCCGGCGCTGCGGCCGGAACGCGATCGCAATCTCGATGTATCGTTTGCCGGCCCGGCCCTATCGACCAACCCAACACTGACGTTGTTCGATCGCACCGCGACCGATCTCATTACGTCGGATGCAAACTATCGGCCGATCAATGCCGGACGAGCGCACTTCCAAGGCGCGACCGTCAGCTTTTCGCCCCCAACGCTCCATCATCTGACGACGACGCTCGGGTTGACCGACCTCTGGACCGCGACGCAAGCGGCGGGCGGCGTCGCGCGCCGAGCGGACTACGAGCCGGTCCTCCAAGCGACGCTCGCGCTCGAACGTGCGATGGGCACTGGTCACGCGGCATTTGGCCTGGTCGCGAAGGTCGTCGGAGCGCATACCGAATCGACCGGCCCGGGAAGCTACGGCGATTACACGCTCGTCGATGTATACGGCCGCTTCCGGCTCTCGCCGCACGTCGTATTGACGGCCCGCGCCAAGAACGTCGGCAACGAAAATGTCGCCTCGTTCGCAAATTATCCCGAGCCCGGCCGAAGCTACCGGCTCGAACTCACCACACGTTAGCGGTCCGGCTGGTGCACGGGCTGCGGCGGAACGAGGGGGGAGCCGACCCCGCCCACGTCGCCGCCGGGCTCATCCTCGGCCGCGGGCCGTCGTCTCAGCGAGAAGTTCGGCTGCGGCCGAAACAGGGCCGCGAGAAAGCGACGAATCGGCGAGATGCCCGCGAGTTCGCGATCGCGACGAGCCTTGTGCTTCCGGATCCAACGCGGACCGTTGGGGAAACGAGCGACATGGACGCTTAGCGTACCACAGTGCTACGGCCGGTCAAGGTGCAACGCACGGCGCATGGCCCCCGTTGATGAGAGCGATGAACGCGATCGCGATGCCCGCAGGGACGCTCGAGACGCTACACGTCACCGATGGCTATGCGGCGCTCGGCGACGGGTTCGTCGAGCGCCGCGATCCGGCGCCGCTTCCCGACCCGTACCTCGTCGCCTTTAATCCGGACGTCGCCGACCTCGTCGGTCTCGCGCCGTCGGAAGCGGAGCGGCCCGAATTCCTCCGGCTCGCCGCCGGATGCGCACGCTTCTCGCGGGTGGCGCCCTTCGCCGCAGTCTACGCGGGCCATCAGTTCGGATCGTTCGTGCCACAGCTCGGCGACGGTCGTGCGATCTCGCTCGGCGAAGTGTTTACACCCTCCGGCACGGCTTATGATTGGCAAGTAAAAGGCGCCGGTCAGACGGCGTTCTCGCGCTTCGGCGACGGCCGTGCCGTGCTGCGCTCGACGATTCGCGAGTATCTCTGCAGCGAAGCGATGGCCGCGCTCGGCATCCCGACGACGCGTGCGCTCGCGATCGCCGGCAGCAAGGAGGCCGTTTTTCGCGAGACGCCCGAAACGGCGGCGGTCCTCACGCGCATCGCTCCATCGCTCGTGCGCTTCGGAACGTTCGAATATTTTGCGAGCCGGGGCGATACGACGGCGGTGAAGCAACTCACCGACTACACGATCGAGCGCTTTTCGCCTGAAATCGCCGCGGTCGAAGAAGACGGCGAACGCTACACGGCCTTTCTCGAAGACGTCGTCGCACATACCGCCGCGCTCATCGCTCGCTGGCAGGCGGTCGGCTTCGCCCACGGCGTGATGAACACGGATAATATGTCGATCCTGGGCCTGACGCTCGATTACGGGCCGTTCGGGTTTCTGGACGCGTACGACCCGCACTTCATCTGCAACCACACGGACGCGGGCGGTCGCTACGCATTCGATCAGCAACCCGGCGTCGGTCTGTGGAACTGCCGCAGACTCGCCGCCGCGCTCGCATCGCTCGTCGATGAAGCGGGGCGCGAACGCGCGCTCGCGCGCTATGCGGAGTCTTTTCGCAAAGAGTTCACCCGCCTGACGTACGCGAAATTCGGTTTCGCGAGGGGCCACGACGACGACGTCGCCTTCTTCACGTTCGCCTTCGAACGGCTGATGCGCGGCGGCGCCGACTACACGAATGCCATGCGCGCGCTATGTGCGGTGCGCCGGGAGCCGGGTGCTGCAAGCGACGGCGCTTTCAAAGCGGCGTTCACCCGCGAAGGCGACGCGGAGGTACTGCTCGCACGCTATCGCGCTCGGCTCACGCACGAACTCCGTGGCGATGACGAACGCTCTGCCGCGATGCGCGCCGCCAATCCGGCGATCGTGTTACGCAACTACCTGGCGGAGAACGCCATCCGCGCCGCGCGAGCGGGTGACTTCTCTGAAATCGAACGCTTACATAAGGCACTACGCACGCCGTTCGCCGATCTGCCCGCCGGCTCGCAGTACGGCGACCCGCCGCCGGGGTGGGCGCGCGAGCTCGAGGTGAGCTGCTCGTCGTAGCGCGTCAGTCCGCGGGTTGAGCCCGCTAACTGACAGACGAGCCTACCGATACGGCCTCCGACGAGTGCATCGCGGGCAGGCAACCGAGTCTTGCTCCGGCAAGCCGCCGCCCGAGCCAAAGCGCTCCGCCTACAGGCACTGCCGGCGGCATCCGTCCCGAACGGCAGATTGAGCGATATCGAACAGCAGCCCGGGAAACAGTACCGCTGCGGCCGTTGGAGATGAACCCGGCGGTCGCTTGAGAAGAGGCGTCCAAAGTGGTTGCCCTCGCAGGGCGCCTCTGCTACCGTGCATTTCGGTCGGCTCCGCGCTTGTCGCGGACGTCGTCTAAACGGCATGGGAGCCGAACTCGCGCACGCGCGTATTGGCGCGTAGGATGAAAGGGTCTGTGGCAGTACACGAAGCGCAAGCCTACAAGGACGACGGGACTCCCGAAGAGCAGTCGCGCCGGACGTTTCTCGCGAATGCGACGCTCGGCATCGGCGGTGTCATCGGCCTCGTCCTTACTGTCCCGCTGCTCACCTCGCTCGTTCCCGAATCGCTCGTCAATCCGGGCAAAGGTGCGGGCACCTGGGCCGACGTTCCGGCCGATGAGTTTTCGAAGCTGACGGCGGGCGGCCAACCCGTCAAAATCTCGTTTGACTTCAAATATGCCGACGGCTATTTACCGCCGGCGGAAGACACGCAGTTCGTATGGGGCGTCAAACTGACGCCAGAACAAGAAGCATCGTTTAAACAGAAGCGGCCCGACCTGTATACGGCAGCGGGGAAGATCGGGTATCCGGCGATCACCGCGAGCTACGTCATGTTCAGCTCAATCTGCCCTCACCTCGGATGCCGCCACGAATGGAAGTCGGCCGTCAACCGCTTCGTCTGCCCGTGCCACGGGTCGCAGTTCGGAATCGAGGGCGCCAAGCTCGCCGGTCCGGCCCCGCGCGGACTCGATCCGCTACCCTTTCGCGATGCGAACGGTAAAGCGCAGATCACCTGGATTCAATACAAATCCGGCGCACCCGACCGGGTCATCGTCGCGTACAGCTAAGCCGAAGGATCAATCTTGAGCGTATTGACGTGGATCGAGCAACGCACGGGGCTCGTTAGCCAGACGAATCAGTTTCTTACCGAAGACGTTCCCGGCGGCGCAAGTTATTGGTATGCCTTCGGCAGCGCGACGATGTTCGCGATGATCTTACAGATCGTCACGGGCATCTTCTTGACGTTCTACTACGCGCCATCGACGGCGTCGGCGTGGGAGTCGACGAATTACATCTACCACAACGTTCCGCTCGGTCAATTCGTCATTAGCCTCCACTTCTGGGGCGCGACGGCGATGATCGCCCTGCTCCTCATGCACATGCTGCAAGTGTTGCTGTGGGGGGCTTACAAGGCACCGCGCGAGCTGTCGTGGGTCGTCGGCGTGCTATTACTCGTTATTACGCTCGTTCTCGGACTTACCGGGTACCTGTTGCCGTGGGATATGAACGCCTACTTCGCGTCGCAGGTCGCGATTAATATCGCGTCCTCGGTACCGATCGTCGGCGGCGTGACGCAACAGTTCCTCAGCGGCGGCGCCGGCATGGGCACGCTTACGATCAACCGCTTCTTCGGATTGCACGTCTGGCTGATGCCGGCGGCGCTCGTGGCCCTGGTCGGCGCTCATCTCGCAATCTTCCGCCATAACGGTTCGGCGGGTCCGCCGGTCGATCACGACCTCAAGAAGCTGCCACAGGGACGCTTCTGGCCGAACCAGATGTTCATGGACGCGATCGCGTCGTTTGCGGTGTTCGCGATCATAGTCGCGCTTGCGATTTTTTCGCCCGCGCCGCTCGATCAGAAAGCCGATCCGACCCAGAAATTCATCGCATATCCGGCCTGGTATTTTCTGGCACTCTACGGCCTGCTACGCATCGCCGGACAGACGCCCGAAGCGATCACGCCCTTCGCCAACCTACTCGCGACCGTCGTCATCCCGGGCTTGGTCGTAACCGTCCTCATTCTCTTGCCATTCTTGGATCGCAACCCAAGCCGGCAGATCAGCCGCCGTCCCTGGATCGTCGGCATAACCGCACTGTCGCTGATACTCGCGATCGGACTGTCGCTCTTCAGCCAGTTGGCGATCCAAAAAGAACAGGCCGAAGCAGGCGAAGGCGGTGCCGCGGCGTCTGCGGCGACGGCTTCGAACTCGCTTGGCGCCGGTACGTCGGCCGGCGCGTCGTCGACCGTCGCGCAATCCTCGTCGGGCGGTCCTGCCGGCGCGGCAAGTGTAAAAGGCGGCCAGATTTTCGCGCAAAATTGTGCGAGTTGCCATCAGGCGAACGGCCAAGGTCAAGCGGGCGTTTTCCCAGCGCTCGCCGGCAATAAGGACGTTACGGGCGACACCAAGGGCGTCGTCCACACGCTGCTCTACGGATTACAGGGCAAGGCGATCGACGGCAAGTCGTATGGGGCGCAGATGCCGGCATGGAAGGGCCAGCTCTCGAACGCCGATATCGCCGCCGTGATCACCTACATCCGTTCGAGCTGGGGCAACAAAGCCTCGGCCATCACCGAAGCAGACGTCGCAAAAGTACCGAAATAGCGGAGGCCGTCCCCGAGAGCGCAGCCGGTGGGCTCCTACTTCATCGCTAACGAAAACCGAAGCAAGAAGTCCACCGGCCAGTTTCGCACGTAACGGTTATCAAACGCCGGGTTGATCGACGCGATTGTGCTTGGTGAAATAGATGTCGCGCGAATTCCGGTTCAGCCGAGCGTTGAGATTAACGCGTTCGACGCGAGTCAAGTGACCGTGGTTACTGCGCAGATCGCGGCGATAGAGCGCTTCGTCGCGATTCAGACGCACTTGGTCGCGGTTGTATTCGGCACTCGTGAGCTGACCGCTCGCGACGCCTTGGTCGATGCGTTGCTGTTGGCGCGCGAAACGGTCGCGGACGGGACGCGCATCCGCTGCGACCGGGAAGATGACGGCGACGGCCGCGGCGAACGCGCCGGCGCGTACGATCAGGTTTTGCAAGTTCATGCAGTAGCTTTCCTCGTAAAACGTCTCGAGCGAGATGAGTGATGACGCGGTCATCCTAACCGCTCTCGAGGTTTATCGGCAAACGTTCGGGCGGCTTTCTAAGACGGCGCTAAGCGCCGTCTCACGTGCATCTCATCTCGCCATGCCGGCGACGTGGACGTCGCTGCAGCGTGGGCCGTCGTACAGGAATAACACGTCGTTATTCGAGATGGCGATCACGCGGCGTGCGCGGCCATACGTCGGATCGGGTGACGGCCGTTTCTTCGAGGTCACGACGAGCGCTCGCGACGCGTCGCAGATCGCACGCTTGGGATCGATCGGCGCATCGGCTTCGGAATCGGGTGCGGCGAGCGATTCGACGCGCGGACGCGTATAGAACACGAGGCCATTGCCGCCCGAGACGCTCTGGATCGCGATCAGATCTCCCGGTCGCCGCTCGCGTTCGACGGCCGCAGCGAGTGCCGGTATCGGCTTGAAGCGTTCTACGATCGGCTCGCCTGCCAGCGCGATGACGAGCATCGTCGCGACGCTTGCCGCACCGAGCCCAAAGGGGGCGAATGCTGCCGTACGCGATGAGAGCAACATCCCGAAGCAGGCGGCCGATCCGAGCAGAATAACGCAGCCAAGCGCGATGAAATCGAGGCGGATCGCCTGAAAGTCGGCCGTCAAGCGATTGTCGTGCGAGAACGCCGCAAGCGCGAACGCGATGCCGGCGATCGTTAGCGGAACGACGGCCGTCCACGCGAGCATGCTGCGCCGGTCGCGCTCGGCGCTCGCGCGATCGAACCACACGGCGACCAGGATCGCGAATGCGGGCAACTCGAGCGCGATGTAGTTAGGCAATTTCGTCTTTGCGAGACTGAAGAAAACGAATGGGACGACCGTCCACGCGAGCGAGAGACGGGCGAGACTTGCCGGGCCCGTCCAATTGCGGACCCGCGCATCGCGCGCACCTGCCGCAAGCGCCGGCACGAGAAATGCAAACCAGGGAAAAAATCCGAGCACCACGACCGGCACGTAATACCAAACCGGACCGCTCTGATTCTCGATCGTGCCGACGTAGCGTCCAAACGTGTAATGACCGATCATTTCAGCGAACGCGACCGCTCCGGCCGCATGGATGAGCGCGAGGCACCACGGGGCTACGATCGCCGCGCATAACGCGATGCCGGCAACGATGCGGCGCAAGCGTGGGACGCGAATCGTTCCGCCGAGGGCCCGCTCCCACAGAGCCCATGGCACGATGACCAGCAGCACGGCCACGGGCGCCACCAACCCTTTCGCCAGCACGCCCGCCGCAACGGCGGCGCAACCGACGTACCACGACGCAGCATGGCCCGAACGCAGCGTCGCGAACCAAGCCAAGATCGCGAGCATCACTGCGAGATCGAGCAGTGCGTCCATGATTGCCAAACGCCCGACCACCGCTTGCATGAGCGACGTCGCTAGAACGGTCGCCGCGAGCAATGCCGCCCGCGACGATGCATAGCGAGCGACAACGAAGCCCGCCGCGCCCGACATCGCGACCGTCGCGATCGCCGAGGGCAACCGCAGCGCGAATTCCGAGACGCCGAACGCCTTGGCAAACGCGGCCGCAATCCAAAAAAAGAGCGGCGGCTGCACGAACCAGGGCACGCCGTTGAGGTGCATGACGACCCAGTCGTGCGTCAAAAGAATCTCGCGGGCCACTTCTCCGTACGCCGTCTCGCTATTGTCCCACAGCGTTCCGACGCCGAGCCCCGGCAAGGTTGCGAGTCCGGCGACGAGCGCCCCGATCAGCGCGGCTCGCCACGACGCAATCACGACCTCGGTGGTTGGCACGAGGCTGCCAAAATCCCGCGAAGCGCGGCGCGCGCGCACGTCGAAACGCCCGGTATGTATCCGATATCCCTCGACGTGCGCGGCCGGCGTACCGTCGTCGTCGGCGGCGGCGCCGTGGCCGAGCGCAAAGTGCGCGGACTCCTCGCCGCCGGTGCATGCGTAACGCTGGTCGCTCCGGCCGCAACCGAAGCGCTCGGCGAGTTAGCGCGTCGCGGAGATCTCACGTGGGACGTACGGACGTACGCGAAAGACGATTGCGGTGGCGCTCTGCTCGTCTACGCTGCGACCGACCGGCCCGAAATCAATGCGGTCGTCTGCAGCGACGCCCGTGCAGCCGGAGCGCTCGTCGACGACGCAACGGGCGCGAGCGCGAGCGACTTCTCAACCCCGCTCGTGCATCGCGCGGGCGACGTTACGATCGCCATCGATACGGGCGGCAGTTCGCCGTCGTTTGCACGGCGCGTCCACGACGAAGTCGCCGAACGTTTTGGCGAAGATTACGGTCGCGCGGCGCGCACGCTGCGGCTGGCGCGCGACTACGTCAAGGCGGTGGTGCCGAGCGAGGAACGTTCGGCCGTCATGCGCGCTCTCGCGGCGCGGGAGATCGCCGAACTTGCGGCGATGAATCCGAGCACGGTGGAAAACGAAGTGGAGTCGGCTTACGAAGCGTTGCACGCGGGCCGGCACGTGCGCGCGACGCAGCCTGCGCCGCTTACGTGCGCGACGCGCGCGAGCGCGCTCGCCATGTGGCAGACGCGACACGTCGGCGCGCTGCTCGCTCGCGGCGGTCTCGTTTCGACGGTGCTGCAGATATCGACCAAGGGCGATCGCGTGCAAGATCGCTCGCTCGCGGCGCTCGGCACCGACAGCATCTTCGTCAAAGAGCTCGAACAGGCGCTACGCGACGGGCGCGCCGATTACGCCGTGCATTCGTGCAAAGACCTGCCCAGTGCGCTTCCGGGCGACATGCGCATTGCCGCAATCGGCGAGCGCGACGACCCGCGCGACGCGTTTTGCTCGCAGCGGTATCCGTCGTTCGAAGCGCTGCCGGCGGGGAGCCGCGTCGGCACGTCTAGTCCTCGCCGGCGCGCCCAACTCGCGGCACTGCGCCCGGACCTCATCTTCGAAACGATTCGCGGAAACGTCGACACGCGTCTGCGCAAGTTACGCGACGGTGGATTCGATGCGATCGTGTTGGCCCTGGCGGGCTTGCGTCGCCTGGGCTTGAGCGCGACGTACACTGTGCCGCTGGATCCGTCGCTCGTCATTCCCGCCGTCGGACAAGGCGCGCTCGCCGTCGAGACGCGCGCGAGCGACGGCGATCTCGCGGGCCGGATCTCGGCGCTATTCGCCGACCGCGACGTCGAAGTTGCGGTGCGGGCGGAACGTGCGTTCTTGCGGACGCTACGCGGCGGCTGTCAGGCGCCGGTTGGAGCGCACGCGACGTTTGCCGGCGATGTCCTAACGATGCGCGCGGCGATCGCTGCGCCGGACGGCTCGCGCATCGTGCGCGGCGAGGCGAGCGAACACGTATCCGATGTAATGGGCGCCGAGCGCACGGGCGAAGCACTCGCCAAGCGGCTGCTGGGCGAAGGCGGCGCGGAACTGCTCGACGCGGCGCTGGCCACGGGTCCCGTTCGCGGCGAGCCGGCGGCGGCCGAGCCGCTGCTCGGGCGGCTATGTCTCTTACCGCGCACGCAAGAACGCGCGAGTGCGATCGCGCCGGCCCTGCGCGGTGCGGGCGCGGAGGTAATCGAAGCACCGGACAGCGCGGCCGTGGAGGCCGCGTTCGGACGCCGCCGACCGCACGTGCTGCTCTTTCCCTCCAGCGGCTCCGTGCGCGCCGTCGCACCCTACCTGGCAGCCTTACGCGCTGCGGGCGAACGGCCGGTCGTCGCCGCGATGGGCGAGGCGTCGGCGCGCGCCGCAAGCGATGCCGGCTTTCCGCCCGACGTCGTCGCGACCGAACCGACGGTGCCCGCCTTCATCCAAGACGTCACCCACTTTCTCGTAGGACGGCAAACGTCATGACTGCTCTCGAGCGACGGCCGCGGCTCGCGGTCGACCTGCGCAAACGTCCGCGGCGCCTGCGTTCGAGCCCCGCGATGCGTTCGCTCGTGCGCGAGCACGACGTGCGGCTCTCGGCCCTCGTGCAACCGCTGTTCGTCGTGGATCCCGGTCAAGCGACGGGCGAGATCGCGAGCATGCCCGGTATCGAACGCTACGCGGTCGACGACGCCGTGCGCGAATGCCGCGAGCTCGCAGCGCTCGGCATCCGTGCCGTGTTACTGTTCGGCATTCCCGATCACAAAGATGCGTACGCGTCGTCGGCACACGACCCGGCCGGCGTCGTGCAGCGCGCGATTATTGCGATCAAGGCCGGCGTACCGGACATGCTCGTGATCGCGGATCTGTGCAATTGCGAATACACCGATCACGGGCATTGCGGTATCCTCGACGAGCGGGGGGACGTCGACAACGATGCGACGCTCGACCTGCTCGGACGGACCGCGCTCTCGTATGCGATGGCCGGCGTCGACGTCGTGGCGCCATCCGACATGATGGACGGCCGCGTCGCCTACCTGCGCGAAACGCTCGACGCATCGGACTTTACGTCGATCCCGATCATGTCGTACGCCGTCAAGTTTGCCTCGGCGTTCTACGGACCGTTCCGCGATGCGGCCGATTCGACGCCGCAATTCGGCGACCGGCGCAGCTATCAGATGGATCCGCCCAACGAGCGCGAGGCACTGCGCGAAGCGATGCTCGATCTCGACGAAGGAGCGGACTTCCTCATCGTGAAGCCGGCGCTCGCCTATATGGATCTCATCCGCGCCGTCCGCGAGGTCTCGGACGTACCGGTCGCCTGTTACAACGTTAGCGGCGAGTATGCGATGGTAAAGGCAGCGGCGCAGAACGGCTGGATCGACGAAGCGCGCATCGTCGACGAGATGTTGACGGGTTTCGTGCGCGCCGGGGCCGATATCGTCATCACGTACTTTGCCAAGTCGTATGCGCGACGGCTTCGCGCGCGAGGCTGAGAGCGCCGAAGCGTTACGGTACGGCGTCGTCATCCTCGCCGGCGGCGAAGCGACGCGACTCCCCGGAAAGCTCGTGTTGCCGCTCGACGGCGTGCCGCTCGTCGTACGCGTGTATCGTCACTTTTGTTCGCACGGCGTCGCCATACGCGGCCGGGTGTCGCCGCGCGAAATCGTCGTTTCGGCAAAGGCGACGTTCGCAGCGGAGATCGACGCGCTGCTTCCTGTGTCGTTCGTTATCGACCGCACGCCGCGACTAGGGCCGCTTGGCGGACTGCTAACGGCCTTCGCGTCGATGCACGCGCGATTCGTTTTCGCGGTCGCGGGCGACGCACCGCACGTCGACGCCGCATTGGCCGATACGCTGGCGCGCGCGTGGCGGCCCGGTGACGAAGCCGTGGTGCCGGACCATGCCGAGTGCGGCGACGTCGTACTCGAACCGCTCGCGGCGCTCTACGATCGCGCCGCTTTTTCGCACGCCGGCCGAGAGGCGCTACGCGCCGGAAGGCACTCGGTTCGAGGCGTACTGCCGGCGTTGCGGACGAGAGTGGTACGGCACGGCGACGCGCGCATCTTCGCTAGCGTCAACACGCCCGCGGAGTACGCGCGTCGATCCGGCGTGATAAGGTCGTGTGACATGGCGCTGCCAGAAATCGTCTTGCCGGAAACCGAATGGGTTAGCGGTCGAGCGCTGCAGAAAGTGAGCCCTACGCGGACGCACGGCCGTCTCCAACTTCTGTTGGGTGCCGCCCTCGACGCTTGGGCCGCCGGACGTGGCGACGTCGCGACCGAATAGCGCTTTCGCGTCGCGCCTCTGCCGCCCCTGGCACCGACCGTGGCGGTCGAGATCCGCTCCACCGGCGACCGGGAGGCCGACATCTCGGAAAAGATTCGCGTATATCTGCTGTCCGGAACGTCGCTCGTCATCGTCGTCGATCCGGACACGCGTAGTGCGCGATTGTGCGATCGGACCGGAACGCGCACGTTGTCGCATGCCGACGTGCTCCAGCACGAGGCGCTTCCCGGCTTCGCGATCGCTCTGGACCGTTTGTTCGCGAACGCCCTCGGCTGAGCGCTCGACAGAAGGCCAACCCGGAAAGCTCTCGCGCACGGTGAAATCCTAGGGTATGCAACGCGATCGCAGTCTCGCCGCCTTCGAACGGGCCCGGCGGGTCATTCCCGGGGGCGTCAACTCGACGGTTCGCGCGTTCAAGGGCGTCGGGGGAACGCCCGTATTTTTTGTGTCCGGCAAGGGCTGCGAAATCACCGACGTCGACGGCAACGTCTACGTCGATTACGTCCTCTCGTGGGGGCCGCTGATACTGGGTCACGCCTACCCGGCGGTCGTCGAAGCGGTGCAGGCGGCTGCCGCACGCGGCACCTCGTTCGGTGCGCCGACCGACGCGGAGAGCGAGCTCGCAGAACTCGTGGTCGCGATGGTGCCGAGCGCCGAGAAGGTGCGCTTCTGTTCGAGCGGGAGCGAGGCGACGATGTTCGCGCTGCGCCTCGCGCGCGGCGTGAGCGGACATAGCGGCGTCATCAAATTTGCCGGCTGCTATCACGGCAGCGTCGATGCGTTCCTGGTCTCGGCCGGGTCGAGCGCTCTGACTATCGGCGTTCCAGATTCGGCAGGCGTTCCGGCGAAGACGGTTGCGGACACGATCGTCGCGCCGTACAACGACCTAGCCGCCGTCGAAGCGGCGTTCGTCGAACGTCCGCACGACATCGCCGCCGTCATCGTCGAGCCCTACGTCGGCAACATGGGCTTCGTCTTGCCGCAACCCGGATTTCTGGCCGGCTTGCGCGAGCTTTGCACGAAGCACGGCGCGCTGCTGATCTTCGACGAGGTGATGACCGGCTTTCGCGTCGCACCGGGCGGGGTGCAAGAGCGCGAAGACATTCGGCCCGACATCACGACGCTCGGCAAGGTCGTCGGCGGCGGCCTGCCCGTGGGAGCCGTGGCCGGGCCCGCGGCAATTCTCGATCACTTTACGCCCGACGGACGCGTCTTCCAAGCCGGCACGCTGTCGGGTAATCCGCTCGCCATGGCGGCTGGCGCCGCGACCCTGCAGGCATTGTGCGAGCCCGGCGTCTACGAGCGCCTCGAACGCGCAGGAGGCCGCTTCGCCGAGGGTCTCGCCGCCGTCTTTTCCAAGCACGGCATCGCGCACCAGATCGCTCAGCGCGGCTCGATGATGGGGTTCTTCTTTACCGACCGGCCCGTCGTCGATCTGACCACCGCCAAGATGTCCGACGCGACGCTCTACGGCCGGTTTTTCCACGCCATGCTCGACCGTGGCGTGTACCTCGCGCCGTCGCAGTTCGAAGCCGGCTTCCTCAGCCTCGCCCACGACGACGCCGCGATCGATCGCTCGCTTGGCGCCGCCGACGATGCGCTGGCCGGGCTTTTCGCGTCGTCAGACGGGTATCGTCGCTAAGCTGCGCTCCCCGTGGTACAAGAGAAACGATGTCCCGTGACCCGGCGCACGTCGCCGCCCCGCCTTCTATGGCACCGTCGTATGTAACGGACGCGCTCCCACGAGCCGTCCGCCTCGCCGTCGGTTCTTACCGGGAGGCTCTATGCCGCTAGTCTGCCTCGGACTTTCGCACCATACCGCACCTGTCGACGTGCGGGAACGGCACGCGTTCCCGGCGTCCCGTATGGCGGAATCGCTGGTCGCGCTGCGCGATTACGAAATGGTCCGCGAGGCCGTGATGCTCTCCACCTGTAACCGGCTGGAGATCTACGCGGAGCTGGAAGACTACGAGTCGGGCGTCGATCAACTCCGCTCGTTCTTGAAGTTGTTCCGCCACGGCGACGTGCAGCACGATATGACGTCGTACATGTATACGCTGCTCGGCTCGCAAGCGACGGACCACCTCTTCCGCGTGGCGACGGGCCTCGATTCGATGCTCATCGGCGAAGCGGAGATTCTCGGGCAGGTCAAAGATGCGTACATTCAAGCGCAGAAAGCCCGTTCGCTCGGTAAGACGCTGCACGCGCTCTTTCGCGAGGCCTTAGCGGCCGGTAAAGAAGCGCGGACGCACACCCGCATCGGCGGCGAATCGATCAGCGTGGCGACCGCCGCGATCGACATTGCAAAACATCATCTCGGACCGCTCGCCGGCAAGACGGTCCTGGTCGTCGGCGCGGGCAAGATGGGTGCGACCGCCGCCAAGCGGTTACGCTTGGAAGGCTGCGCGGAGTTACTCGTCGCCAACCGGTCGCACGCGCGGGCAACCGAAATCGTCGAACAACTGGGCGTCGGCACGGTCGTCGAACTGCCGGGCCTCGTCGATGCGCTCAAGCGTACCGATATCGTCGTCACCTCGACGGGCGCATCGCACTTCGTGCTCACGCCCGGCAACGTCGCCGAAGCGATGCTCGCCCGTCCGGATCGCAAGCTTTTCATCGTCGACATCGCCGTGCCGCGCGATGCGGATCCGGACGTCATACGCATTCCCGGCGTGGAACTCGTTGATATCGATCGGCTGCGCGACGCAATCGACGTCACGCTCGAGAAACGTCGCGAGGCGGTGCCGCATGTCGAAGAAATCATCTCCGAGCATGCCGAGCGCTTTGCGCTGTGGTATCAATCGCGCGTCGCCATTCCGGTCGTGAGTTCGCTCGTGCAAAAAGCCGAAGCGATCCGCGACGGTGAAGTCGAGCGGCTCTTCTCGCGTTGTCCCGAACTCTCCGAACGCGAGCGCATGCTCGTTACCGGTACGTCGCTGACGATCGTCTCGAAGCTGTTGCACGGCGCGGTCACGCGGCTGCGGGAGCGCGCCTCGACGAATCACGCCGAGGCGATGACGTATGCGACGCTGCTCGACGAGCTGTTTGATCTTCGCGTGCGTCACGACGAATCGACGGCACTGCGCACGTCGGTACCCACGGCGGCGACGCTCGAGGCCGATCTCGCGGAGTGAGCCGTCCGGGTAAGGTCTGGCTCGTCGGCGCCGGACCGGGTGACCCGGGGCTCTTGACGCTCAAGGCCGCGCGCGCGATCGCCGGTTGCGAGGTCCTCGTCTACGATTACTTAGCCTCCGAAGCGATCGTCGCGCTCGCGCCGCCCGATTGCGAAAAGATCTACGTCGGCAAAAAAGCCGGCAGCCACACGCTCTCGCAAGACGAAATCACCGCGCTCATCGTGCGGCTCGGGCGCGAAGGACGGCGCGTCGTGCGGCTCAAGGGCGGCGACGTTTTCGTCTTTGCTCGCGGCGGCGAAGAAGCCGCGGAATTGCACGCGGCGGGCGTCGCCTTCGAGATCGTTCCGGGAATCACGTCGGCAATCGCCGCGCCGGCGTATGCCGGCATTCCGGTAACGCACCGCGATCACAACACGTCCTTTACGATTGCGACGGGACACGAGGACCCGACCAAGGGTTACTCGTCGCTCGATTATGCCAAGCTCGCTAATCCGGCGCAGACGCTCGTGCTGCTCATGGCGATGGGAAACCTGGCAGGTATCGTCGCCAAGTTGCGCGAGCACGGCATGCCCGGCGACATCCCAGTCGGCATCGTGCGGGAAGGTACGCGCCCCGCGCAAGAGACGCTCGTCGCGACGCTCGACACCGTCGTCTCGGAGGTCGCGCGCAGCGGCATCAGCGCTCCGGCTATCGTCGTTATTGGCAACGTCGTGCGCGAACGGGAGCGCATTCGCTGGTTCGACCGTAATCCGCTGTTCGGTAAGCGGGTGCTCGTCACGCGCGCCCGCGAAGACGCCGCCGACTTCTCCGACCGGCTCTGGGAGATCGGCGCCGAACCCGTCGTTGCCCCGACGATCGCCATCGGTCCTCCGCCCGACCTGGCGCCGGCGCGCAACGCCGTGGCAACGCTCGGCCGCCGCGCGTGGATCGTCTTTACGAGCCGCAACGGCGTGCGCGCCTGGTTCGATCTCATTACGCCCGACGGCGGCGACGCGCGCCGCTTCGCCGGCACGCGCGTCGCGGCCATCGGGCCGAAAACGGCCGAGACGCTACTCGGCTACGGCATCCGCGCCGACTTCGTTCCGGTGAACTTCGACGGCGAGCACGTCGCGGTCGGACTTAGCGAGCGAAGCGAGCCGGGCGACGACGTGTTGATCGTCGGCGCCCGCACGATACGCGACGCCGTTGCGACCGCGCTTACTCGCCAAGGGCGGCGCGTCGAATCGGTCGCGGTCTACGAGACCCGAGAGGCGACGGACCCGGCAATCGCCGAAGCCGCGCGGACGACCGACGTGTGGACGTTCACGAGCGGAAGCACCGTGCGCGGTCTTCTGCTCAATCTGCCGGACGCACTCGAAGTCGGGAGAACGAAAACGATTGCGTGCATCGGCCCCGTGACGGCCGGCGTAGCGCGCGACTTGGGTTTCGACGTCGCGGTCACCGCCGACGACTACACGGTCGATGGCTTGATCGACGCGCTCGAACGGACACCGGCCACCGCCGGTTAAGCCATGTACGCGCTCGGTGCGATCGTCGCCACCGCGATTGCCGTTTTCGCGCGCCGCGTCCGTGCGCTCAATAACGACGGCGCCACTGCCGCCGTCGCGGTCGGCACCGTAACCTTCGGTGCGCTCGGGCCCGGCGGTGCGGCGGTGCTGCTGGCGTTTTTCGTGCCGTCGGTAGCTTTCTCGCGGCTCGGGCGCGCTCGGAAACGCACGCTGCTCGTCGACGTCGAAAAATCGAGCGCTCGCGATGCGCGCCAAGTCGTTGCGAACGGCGGCGTTGCCGCAGTCTGCGCCCTGGCGGCCCGGCGCGGCGACGGCCGCTACGCGACCGCCTTCGCCGGAGCGCTCGCCGCAGCGAACGCGGATACGTGGGGAACCGAAATCGGGACGCTCGCCCGCGGCCGCCCGCGTTCCATTCTCACCTGGCGCCTGCGGCCGGCCGGACTCTCCGGCGGCGTAACGTTTGCCGGAACGTTGGCCGAACTAGGCGGCGCTGCGCTCGTCGCCTTCGTAGCAGCGCGGACGCTTCCTATTGCGCGACGATCGTTTGCGATAATCACTACGGCCGGTTTTGCAGGCGCGATCGTCGACTCGCTACTCGGCGCGTCGCTTCAGCGGCTGTTCTGGTGCGACGCGTGCCATCGGGCGACCGAGCGCAGACGGCACGTCTGCGGTGGGAACACGCGTCGCATTCGCGGCCTCGCTTGCATCGACAACGACGCCGTCAACATAGCGGCCACGCTAACCGGAGCGCTCGTCGCTTACGCTGCTGCGAATCAGGATGGGCGATCGCCATAACGAATTTGCCGAGCCGCATTTGCGGCCGTGCGCGAAAGCACGACGGCAACGCGATTCTCGTCGATCGGCACGTGCAACCGAAGCTCCGCTTATGCGGAAAAGCCGGGACCGAGTATGCCGCGGTAAAGGTCGGCGAGCGTAAACGTCAAGCCTATCGACCGCACTTCGACCGTCGCATCGGGCGACGCGACGCCTTCTGCTTCGGCCGACAATCGACCGGCATCGTCGCGACGATAAACGCACGCCCACATAGCGCGCGAATCGACGACCAGATACCCTTCGATCGACGGCACCGCCTCGTAGATGCGCGGCTTTCGATAGAGGTCGTTAATCACGGACGTGGGCGAGATCACTTCGACCACGACTTTGGGAGCGGTCACGAACACCTGACCGGGCGGCGTTTGCTCGCACGTTACCAGAATGTCCGGAACGACTGACGAAGGACGTTCGGGATGGCGACGGACCGCAAGTAAGCCGATGAACGTTTCACACGGCGGTTGACTTAACGCAGAAATCCATCCACCGAGCCGCATGCAGAGGCGGGCGTGGCCGGCAGTCCCGGTCGCGAACGAATGGATGACTCCATCGTGCAGCTCGAACACGAACCCCTCGTCCGCCGTCCGCACCCAAGCGTCGAACTCGACGATGGACATCCGTTGCGTCTCGATCATACGTCTCCCCCGCAGATCGTCAGATAATTATGCGCCGGGCGGCGCCGTGCCCGCTGGCGAAAGCTCGTACGGAGCGTCCCGGGGTTCGTCTTCGTCTGCGCGAAATGCGCTGGCGATGTGCGGACGACCGGTCGTCGCCCCGATTGCGAATGCGGCGTCGCTCGATATAGCGACCGCGGTCGTGTTCGTGCTCGCGTTCGGGCTGGCCGCGCTCGCGACGTCGCGACGGCCCGCGTACGGCGTCGCCGCTCTCATAACGTGTGAGCCTTTCGCGCTTTACCGGGGTCTCGGCCCCACGCTCGTCACGCTGCCGAAGATCGTACTGATCGCCGTCGCGTCGACGCTCATCGTGACGCTTCGCGAGCGTATGCTCGACGCATTACGAGGAACCGCGGCGCGGACGCTATGCATCGCAGCGGCCGCCGTCGTCGTCGCCACGGCGTTATCTGTAAGGCAGGCGGAGTTCCACGTGGTGGCGTGGCGCGAGACACTTAAAAGCGTCGAATATCTCGCATTATTGGCGACGGTCGTCGTCGCAGCACGCGCCGATTACGACGAGCGGGTGATACGACTAGCCGTCGCCGTTACGCTCGTCGCCGTCAGCGCGCTTGCGCTGGAAGACGAAGTACGCGGCGCCGCATCCGTACTGTGCTTCGCCGGCCAACCGGTTCCACGCATCGCCGGACCACTGGAGGGACCGAACCAACTCGGAGCCTATCTCGGCATTGCGTCGTGCGCCGTCGCCGCCTTCGCCGCGCGGCGCGACGGCGCAACGCTCGAACTCATCGCACTCGCGGCCGCCGGCACGGCGCTCGTCCTAACGTTTTCCCGCATGGGATTGCTCGCGGGCTGCGTCGGCCTCGCCATCGTCGTCGCGACCGCTTCGCGCCAAGGGCGTCGTCGCGTCGTACTCAGCGCAGGAACCGGCGTCGCGGTCGGGGTTGCCGCGATCGCGATGCGCGGAGCGCTCGTTAGCGGCTCGTTCGGCGGCTTGAGCCTTCTGATGCACTTCGCGACGCTCGCACAAGCGCAGGACACTGGGACGGTCGGCTCGCGGTCGCAACTCTATCGCGCCGCCTACACGCTGTGGCGCGTTCATCCGTACTTCGGGATCGGCGCGGGGAACTTCGAGTTCGAGCTTGCCCGCGCCGGCTATCCGCACGTGCGCACGCACGCGAACAGCCTGTACCTTCAAGCACTCGTGGAAGGCGGCATTCCCCTCGCCGTAGCGACCGTCGCAGCGGCGTTCGCGCCGATCGGACGCTTTTGGCGCGGACCGTTCGACGAGCCGCTCGTCGTCGCCGCGCTAGCCGCAAGCGCCGGCTTTGCGATTCACCAACTGTTCGACCTCCTCGTCTTCTTTCCGAAAGTCGGCGAACTGTGGTGGATCGTCGTCGCGCTCGGCGCGGCGCGCTTCGACGCGGCGGATGGAGCGGTCAGACGGCGGACTTCGCCTGCGCGCCGTACGTCTTCTCGAGGTACGGTATGATGTCGTCGTCGTCGTCGAGCGTCACGTCGCCGTCGACCATCACCGGAATTCCGGTCTGCCCGGATACCTGTTTGACGACGTCGCGTTCGCCGTGTGCGCGAGGGACGTTGACGACCTTATAATCGATCAACAGGTCCGTGAGCTTGGCGCGCACGCGCGCGCAGTACGGACACCATTCGGCTTGGTAGAGGACGATATCGGTCGGTTGGCCCATGAACGATTCTTTCCCAAAGGGACGACCGATTCCGCGCAGGACGCCGAGGGAAGCGCCTCGGCGCACCACAATGAAGCTCCATGCATCGCAGCCACCACGTATGGACGAGTCCGCATTTGGGCCGTCCGATGGAATTCTTGTGGTTCGGCTGGTCGGGTTACCCCGTGATCGCGTTTCCGGCCGAGATGGGCCGCTTCTACGATCACGAAAATGCCGGACTTCTTACACGGCTCGAGCGTAAGCTCGACGACGGCTTTCTGCAAATCGTCTGCGTCGACAGTAACGATGCGCACAGTTGGTTCAACGATTCGATCGCACCGAGCGAACGCGGCCGGCACCACGAAGCCTACGTGTCCTACGTGCGCGACGAAATCGTGCCTTACGTTCGCGAACGCGCTCGACGCGAAGCGCTCGGAACGTTTGGTTGCGGTTTCGGCGCCTATCATGCCGCCAATATTGCGGTCCGGCACCCGGACGTCGTTACGCGCGCCGTTTGCTTCGACGGCCGCTACGATCCACGCCGATTCGTCGATGGTTATTGGAGCGAAACGGAACGACGCAATGCGCCGCTCGATCGCATCGCCGCGTTCGATGCGGACGAAGCGGCGCACTCGCGCAACGTTGCTTGGGCAATCCTTGCCGAAAATAACGGCCACGCCGACGACGGCCGCGCTCTCGCTCGAACGCTCGCCGAGAAACGCATCCCGGCGCACCTCGAAATCCATGCGCCTGTAGCGGGTGGCGACCGCATGCGCTGGAACGAGGCCGCCGTCCGGCTTATATAAGGCGCAACGTTATGCCGCTTACGCCTCGGCGTCGCGTAGCCGGCGGGCGCTAGAGAATCGTTTTACCGAGCGCGGAGAGAATGAGCTCGACGGCAAGGGTTGCCGTACGATTGTGCTCGTCGAGGATCGGATTCGTTTCGGTAACTTCGAGCGATCCGAGAACGCCGGCTTGCGCGACCATCTCCATCGCGAGATGAGCTTCGCGATACGTCAGGCCTCCGGGAACCGCAGTACCGGTGCCGGGCGCCTCGCGCGGGTCGATACCGTCCATGTCGAAACTTACGTGCACCGAACGCGCGCCGTTCTTTCCGGCGATCGCCAGCGCTTCGTTCATGACGCGCTCCATGCCGAGCCGGTCGATTTCGCTCATCGAAAAGGCACGCACGCCGAGATCCCGGATGCGCCGGCGCTCACCGTCGTCGATGTCGCGCAGACCAACGAGAACCGTGCGCTCGAGGTCGATGTGATGCTCTTCCAAGGCGATCGACACCGGCATGCCGTGCACGTTGCCCGACGGTGACGTAAGCGGCGTATTGATGTCGCCGTGCGCGTCGATCCAAATCAAACCAGGCTGCGTCGCACGGGCGCGATAGACGCCCGCGAGGGTGCCGATCGCGATCGAGTGATCGCCCCCCAAAACGAGCGGAAAGCCGCCCTCGCGGATGATGGTCTCAACGACCTGAGCGAGCTCTTCGCAAACTTGCAAGATAATCGGAAGATACTTTGCGTTTTTCACCGACTGCGCGGCGGGCGACTCGGGGACCGGCACGTTGAGGTTGCCGTGGTCGACGATTTTGGCGATGCCGAGTTCTGCAAGTCCGTCGCGCAAACGCGCGTAGCGGATCGCCGACGGACCCATGTCGACCCCGCGGCGGTCGGCGCCCAAATCCATCGGCACGCCGACGACGTCGACGCGCTCGGGACGTACGATCTCCGCTATCATGACGGTACCTCCGAGCGGCGCGGCTTCGGGACCTGCTCGCCCGGAATGCCGGCGGTATCGCGCACCGGTTCGACGGGCGACGCGACGAGCGCGTTCCGTCGCGGCGGAAACGCGTGCAAAAAGAATACGCGAACCGCCGCCGCTACGGGCACGGCTAAGAACATGCCGCCGATCCCGAGCAGTTCGCCGCCGACCAAAATCGCGACGATGACCATTAACGGCGATAGGCCGACCGATTCGCTGACGATGCGCGGCGCGATGAAGTGTCCTTCGGCTTGAAAGATTGCGACGAACACGACCGCCACTACCAGCGCGTGTTGCCACCCGTCGTCGACGAGTGCGAGCGTCACCGCAGGAACGAAGCCGACCGCCGCCCCCACGAACGGAATCACGTCGAACAGTCCGGCGACGACCCCGATCAAGACGGCGTAGCGCACGTGCAAGATCAGTAACGCGATGATGATGCACACGCCGATCGTCGCGCCGACCACTAACTGTCCGCGAATGAAGCCGCCGAGCGCTTTGTCGAGGTCGCGCACGATGAGTGCCGCGCGCTGCTGCACGCGCGGCGGCAAGCGCAGCAGCAGCCCCTCCAGAAGTACCGGTGCTTCGATCATCAAGTAAATCGAAACGACCGGGATGACGACGATCGTCGCGATCAGCGACACGAAGGAGAGCACGAAGGCGAGCGCGCTCGTCGCTCCCTCGGACGCATATCGGCGGGCGAAGGACTCGATTTGCGGCGGCAGCGATGCGAGGTAACTGCGAATCGGCGCCGGCAGATGGGCCAGCACCGGGTTGTGCGTGTTGGTGAGGTAGTCTTGAGCAACGCGCACGAAGCGCGGCATCGCCGCCACGACGGACTGCAGGTCGCCGATAAGCGCCGGAACGATCGTCGCTACGGCCACCGCGAGGACCGCGCCGATCGTCAAATACACGACGACGATCGCCCACAACAGCGGCATTTGGGCGTTGAGCCGCCGAACTACGGGATAGATTGCGTAGGTAAAGAAGGTCGCGCCGACCGCCACGATCACCACGCCCGGAATGCGCGCTAGAAAACTCAAGACGCCGCCGACGCACACGACACCGAGCGCGACGACCGCGAGCGTTTTGAGCACGAAGGTCACGCGGCGTTCCATCCGCGAACGCCGAACGACCCGCGGGCTTCGGAGGCTTTCCATGCATCAACCCTACCACATTCGGGCGACCTCCCCGGAACCGGTCCCCGATCTGCCGCCCCCGTCGCCGTACCGGCCTCCCGACCCGAGCGCGCCGCCGGAACCTCCGCCGACGAGCCCCGGCGGACCCGTCGAGGAGCCGCCGCTCGTGCCGCCCATGGGCGACCCCGTCGAGACGCCGATTCCCGCCCCGGTCAGCTTTTAGCGCGCGGCGGCCGGTGCACGGGCGACACGCGCGCGCGGCGCTCGCACTCGGGGTTGCGGTATTGTGCGCTTGGGCACTCCCCGGGTGCGCGCGCAAGAACGCCACGGCCGGCGCTGCAGGTCATGACGGCTCGGTACGGCTGGGCCTCGTCACCGACGTTGCCGGGCTCGGCGACGGTTCATTCAACGATGCGGCGTATTCCGGCTTGCGCGCGGCCGGCGACAAACTCGGCGTACAGATTGCGGTCGAGCGATCGGCGACGGCGAGCGATTACCATGCCAATCTCACGCTGCTCGCGAATGAAGAATACGATGCGATCGTCGGCGTCGGAGCGTTGATGCGCGACGACGTCGAGGGCGTGGCGCGCGCATTTCCGCGCCGCCGCTTCGCGCTGGTCGACGCCGTTTCGCGGGAACCGAACGTCGCTTCCATCGTCTTTCGTGAAGAAGACGGATCGTTTCTAGCGGGAGCGCTCGCCGCGCTTATGTCGCGCACCCACGACGTCGCGTTCATCGGCGCGGTCGACACGCCGCGTTTCCGAGCGCTCGAAGCGGGCTTCACCGCGGGTGCGCACGAGATCGATTCTAGGGTTCGCGTAACGACGCGTTACCTCGGTTCGTTCGAAGACGAGACGACGGCGAACCGGACGGCCGCCGCGCTCTTGGAACGGCACGCCGATGTGCTCTACGTCGCGGCCGGACAAGCCGGCCTCGGTGCGTTTGCGGCGACGCGCGGGCGCCCCGGCACCTACGCGATCGCGATCGACGCAAATCGCAGCGCCCTCGTCGCCGCACGGGTGCTGACGAGCGTCGTCAAACGCGTCGACGTCGCACTGTTTCGCCTCGCGGAAGAAACCCGCAACCAGAAGTATCCGTCGGGCGTCGTGCGCTACGGCTATAGCGACGGCGGCATCGAACTCGCGAATTTGCCGTACACCCGTGCAACGGTCGGTGCGGCGCGGATGGCGCGGCTCGAACGCGTGGCCCGCGCGCTCGCGAGCGGGCGCATCGTCGCACCGGCCACGCGCGAAGCGCTGGCGGCCTTCACCCCGGTTGCGCTCTAGTGTGCCGACGGCCCCGCACGAGCCGGGTGCGCGACACGCGGTCGTGCGGATGAACGCGCACGAGAAAGCCGATGGCTGCGAGCATCGTGATGGTCGTTATGAAGGCAGCGGTGTAGCGCCAGAACGATTGCACGAACGTCGGGTGGCGGTACGACGTCGTCACCACGCGCAGCTCCATGACGAGCATGCCGAGCGTCTGGCCGCTCAGGGCGACGAGTACGGCACTGTAGACGAACAGCGCGAAGAGCGTTACGACGGTTCCGCCGCCGAGCGAAATCGCGGGGAGATGCATGAGAAGCGGTAGCAACGGCCTCGGCACGTCCTTGAGGTCGGTAGCCTTAATTGCCGTCTTCGACGCCTCAACGGCGAACGGCGTGCGTAGGATCGCGATGACCGTTGCGAGATCGATCGCCATCGCGGCCAGACGCCGAAGGAGCGGTGCGCAATCGCGCTTCTCAATTACCGACGGCGGAGCTACCGGCTCCGCCGCAGGCAACGCCATCTCTGCGCCGGCGAAGCGTTCGCGCCAGCGAGCGCAGAGCGGGCTCTGCGCGAACGAACGGAGCGCGTCGAGACGGCTGGTGGCGTAAGGAGCAGCCGACACCCATTCGCCCATGCGCAGCGACGACTGGGCATCCAGATCGCGGCGCTGTTCGGCGAGCACCTGCATGTCGACGCGCCTTCCAATGGAGTGAAACGTCTGGAGTGAAACGTCGCGATGGCGATGCCGCCGAGTGCGTCGTCGAGGCCGCTGCAGAACAGATACGCCGCACGGTCGGCCGTATATTCCGTCTTGCGAAGCCAGGCTCCGAAGACGATCGCGACGAGCGGGTTCTCACGGCCCGACGTCGACAGAAGCGACGTAATGCGCGTGTGTCCGGCGGCGACGTGCGCGAGTTCTCGCGCGATCAGAAACGCGAGTTCGCCCGGTTGGAGATGCGCGTAGTATTGGCTCGAAATGACGAGCGCGTACGGTTCGCCGACGCCCATCGAAGCGATCGGTACGAATGGATCGTCGCGTACGAACACGAGCGGGGCGGCAACGCCCATGCGCGCGGCGACGCGCGCGGCCACGTCCGCGATGTCGGGGAGCTGACGCCCTTCGATACGCACGCTCGACCCGAGCAGCCGCCCGCGTGAGAGCGAGACGAATACGAGCCCCACGACGACGAGCAGCACGAACTCGGAAATCGAGACGCTCGGAAAGATGAGGCTCGCGGCCGCAACGGTTAGCGGCGCGAATAACAAGCACGTCCATAGCGAACGAGTTTCGCCGCGCACGCGCAAGCCGTCGGGGCCCTCGAACAAATCCGTCGCCGTGGCAAACGGAGCGGCGGACGTCAGCATACCGCGTGCTTGGACTCCGACAGGGCGCCCGCCTCGTCGCCACGGGCGAAACGGCGGGATGCGACGCACGGAGACGTGAATGGTCACCCAACCGCTTATGCACGTTCGACTCGTTAGCCTCGTCCTCGCGTTCGCATGTGCGTTCGGTTCGTCCGCCGGCGCGGCGCGGGCGGACATGGTGCCGCCGCTGGCGACCATGCAGCTGCAGCTCAGCGCCGCAACCATGCACGCGCCCGGACGCGTCGGCATCGCGATCGAGGACCTGGCCACGGGTATGAGTTCCGGCGTGAATGCCGGCGCCAATCTGCCTGCCGCATCGACCATTAAAATCCCGGTCATGGTCGAGGTGTTCCGTCAGTTGGCGCACGGTGATTTGGATCTGAACACGATGGTGCACTTGGAACGGCGCGATCGCGATTGGGGATGGGGCGAACTCGCCGACGCCTCGAACGGCACGGCGCGTTCGGTCAAACAGCTGTTATGGCTGATGATCACCCGCAGCGACAACACTGCGACCAACATGCTGATCCGGCTCGTCGGGCGCACGCACATCAACGCCACGATGGCGGAACTCGGTCTGCGGCAAACGCATCTCGGCGACGACATTCGCTCGCAGAGCGAAGCGATTCGCTACGCGCTGCGCACGAGTCCGAGCGACATGGTGCACTTATTGGATCGGATCGCGCGCAACCGCTTGGTCGACGAATGGTCGTCGCGCGAAATGCTCGCGATTCTTACGGGACAAACGCATAACGGCTTGCTGCCCGTGCCGATTCCCAAAGACGTCAAGATCGCGCACAAAACCGGCTCCCTTCACGACACGCTTAACGACGTCGGCATCGTGTACGAAGACGGCGAACCGTACGTCATCGCCGTCATGACGACGCAGTTGCCCGATCTGGGACTGGGCCGCGCGTTCATCCACAAGGTGTCGCGCATCGCATACGAAGGGTTCGCGCGTTTTCAAGCGTGGCGGGAGAACGCGGGCATCGCTGCGTTCGCGCTGCCCGCCGTAGCCGAGGCCGATGCGCTGCCGCTCGTCGCTCCCGACGAATCGATGTGGAAGACGCCGGCGGGCGCCGTGGCCATACCCGCCACGCGAGTTCCGCCGGTCGACGCGCCCGCGCCGGACGCCCCCTGAGTAACGCGCGCGCTCGAGCGTCGCGCGTTAGCGCGGCAGCGGCGCGTTGCGAGCGTAGATCGGCGTCAGCAAGTCCCGATACACGGGCTCTTCGCCACGCGTGATGCGACCGTAGAAATCGGTGATTTTCGCGGTAATCGGCCCGAGCGTCCCATCGCCGATCGTGCGGTGGTCGACCGATCCGACGTGCGTCACGCCCGCAGCAGAACCGGTGAAGAACATTTCGTCGGCGGCGTAGAGTTCGCTACGATCGATCGCGCGCTGAGCGACCGGCACGCCGAATTCACGTTCGGCGATTTGCACGACCATCCGGCGCGTAATGCCTTCCAGCACGTTCTGCGTCGCATCGGGCGTATAGAGCGTGCCGTTCTTCACGAAGAATAGGTTTGCCGCCGAACCTTCGGCGACGTGGCCGTCGTGCGAGAGCATGATGGCCTCGTCGAAGCCATTCATCTGTGCTTCGCTCTTGGCGAGCGCCGAGTTAATGTACGTGCCGGTAATTTTAGCGCGCGCGGGGGCCATCGTGTCGTCGATGCGGCGCCACGAACTGACGCAACAGCGCAGACCCGCCGGCGCATCGAAATACTTTTCGAACCGTAGCGGCGTGATGGCGAAGGCATCCGGCACGCCCGCAAGCCGTACGCCGACGTCCTCGGCCGCTTTGTACATGAGTGGGCGGATATACACGTCGCACTCGAATGCGTTGCGCGCGCAGAGATCGACCGTGATGTCGACCAGTTCGTCAACGCCGTGCGGCACGGTCATGAGCAGCGTCTTCGCGGACTGGTGGAGCCGCTCGTAGTGCTCGCGTAGCTGCAGCAGGTAGAGCTCGCGTTCGCTCGCATTCCAAAAGCCGCGAATGCCTTCGAAGCATCCGGTTCCGTAATTGAGGCCATGCGTCAGCAGCCCGACGCGGACGTCGCCGTAGCGTTGGAAGCGGCCGCCCGCGTAGACGATCGAATCGACGAGGCTCATCAGACGCGCGCCATTCGCGAGCGAAGCCTGCGACGCATCCCGCAAGCCGCCGCAACAAGCCACAATCCACCGCTTATGGGAGGGTCGTTCCCGGGACCTACGAGGCGCGCGCCGCGCCGGCGGGAATACTTAGGATCACATGTTGGAAGGTTCGCGCGCGTTCGACATCGCCTGGGGCACGACGACCGGGACGATCTGCTTTGCCCTGGGGGCGCTCATGCTCTACGGGTGGGTGCGCGCTCGCCGCAGCGGCGCCGCATCGCCGTTCGGTGCCGACGTCGATCCGGGCGGCCGCTTGCAATTCGGCTACGGGCTCTTTGCGATGGTGATGGGCGGCACGAATTACGGCTGCCGCTTTATCGACCACCGGTACCTCGAAGCCGTACACGAGGGTTGGTTCCTCCTGACGCTCGGCATCGTCGGCGTCCTGGTACCGCTCGTGTTCCACCGCACCCGTCCAGCCGCCTAAGCTTCGTCGCGTGCGTTGCCGTTTCGTCGCCGCCGCGCCGGCGTTCGTGCTCGCGCTTGCCGCAACGCCAGCGCCGACGGAACGTCAGACGGAGCTTCCAACGGAATGGACGCTGGCCGCGCCGCCCAGCGGATCCGTAGCGACCGGCACGCTGCCGCAAGGGATGGCCACGAGCGCCGACGGCAAGCATCTGATCGTGGTGGAAGACGGTCAGGCCGCCTCCGACGTACGCATCTTCGCCTTACCGGGGCTCTCGCTCGAGCGCACGATCGCCTTGCCGGGAGCCGCCGGCGCCCCGCTGGCCGATCCGACCGGAAGCGGTTTCTGGACCGGCACCGCCGCGACCGACACGCTCGTCCACGTCGATGCGGCGAGCGGAGCGACGGATCGTACGATTGCGCTGCCGCATCCGTTCTGGGCTTCCGCCATCGCGAGATCCCCCGACGGGCGCACGCTCGCGGTGAGCGGCGACCTGGCGAACGCCGTCGCTTTCGTCGATGCGGCGAGCGGCACCGTCGCGCGCACCGTCGGCGTCGGCAAGCACCCCGCCGGCATCGCGTTCGCGCCGAACGGCGCCACGTTATTCGTCGCGAACTGGGGCGAGTCGTCGCTCTGTGCGATCGACGTCGCCGCCGGCACCGTCCGCCGTACGATCGCCGTCGGGCGGCACCCCGAAGCGCTTTTGGCGGCAGCCGACGGCAAGCGGCTCTTCGTCTCGGAGACGGACGACGACGCGATCGGCATTATCGACCTAGCACGCGAGGAACGGGTCGCCGGCGTCAACGTCGCACCGTACCGCGGCGCGTTCTTCGGCGCCTCGCCGAGCGCGATGGCGCTCGCACCGGGTGGTACGGCACTGTACGTTACGGACGCCGCCGCGAATGCCGTGGCGATCGTCTCGCTCGGCGGTAAGCCGGAACTGCTCGGCGCGGTGGCGACCGGGTGGTATCCGACGGCGTTAACGCTCGAACGCGACGGCCGCACCATGATCGTCGCCAACGGGAAGGGCGAAGGGTCGCATCCGAATCCCGAATTTGCGCCGTATGCCGGCGGCTCGCACGATCCGGCCGGATACGTCGCCGCTAAGACCGTCGGATCGCTCCGCCGGCTCTCGCTGCCAGACCACAGCGAAGCGGTGCGCGGCCTGAGCGACGTCGAGCGGCACGGCGGACCGATGCTCGAAGCAGCCCTCGAGGGACGTAGCGCCGCGCGGGCCGGAACGATCGTGCGCGCAGACGGCCCGATCCGCCACGTCATCTACGTCGTGCGCGAGAATCGGACGTACGATCAAGTTTTCGGCGATCTGCCGCAAGGCGACGGCGATCCGGCGCTCGCGCTCTTCGGAGGGAACGTGACGCCGAACGCGCACGTGCTGGCGACGCGCTTCGGCATCCTCGACGACACGTTCGCCGACGCGCAGGTTAGCGCCGACGGGCATTCGTGGTCGATGGCCGCTTTCGCCAACGATTACTTGGAACGCATGTGGCCGCCGCTCTACGGCGGCCGGCGCAAACTCTACGACTTCGAGGACGGCGCGAGCGCCGCCACGCCGCACGGCGGATACCTCTGGAACGTCGCGCGCGCGGCGGGCGTATCGCTACGCAATTACGGCGAGTTCACGGCGCAACGCGATGCGGGATCGAACGCACCCGCGGTTTCGCATATGCGCGACCTCGAAGACGTGACGGATCCCGCGTTTCCCGGCTTCGATCTCGCCTACAGCGATCTCGACCGCGAGCGGGAATGGTCGCGCGAGTTCGCGGGCTACGTGAAACGCGGTGACTTACCGAAACTCGAGATCGTGCGGCTGCCGAACGACCATACCGCGGGCACCGCGCCCGGTAAACCGACGCCCGTCGCCTACGTCGCACAGAACGACGTCGCGCTCGGGCGCCTCGTCGCCACCGTCTCGCATTCGCGCTACTGGCACGACACCGCAATCTTCGTCATCGAAGACGACGCGCAGAACGGCCCCGATCACGTCGGAGATCAGCGCATGCCGGCGCTCGTCATTAGCGCATACGCTCGGAGCGGCGTGCTGCACGCGCCGCATTCGACCGCCGGCGTCGTGCGCACGATCGAAGCGCTTCTCGGATTACCGCCTATGTCGGCCTACGATGCGTCGGCGCAACCGCTCTATGACTCATTCTCCGCGAACGCGGATCTGCGGCCGTACGACGCCCTGCCCGCGCAAGTCGATCTGTCGGCCCGCAACGGAGCGACGGCGTACCACGCGGCGCAGAGCGCGCGGCTCGACTTCTCCCGCGAGGACGCGGTCGCGCCGCGCGTGTTGACCGACATTCTCTGGCATGCGGTCCGCGGAACGGCGCCCCCCGCCGGTTACTGAACGGCGCGCCGCGCGTCGCGTTCGGCGTAACGGCGCAGCGTGAGCAGCTGCTTGCGAAACATGATCAGGTCCAGGAACGGTAACACCGGACGCAAGAACCGCCCGTACCATCCGCGCGGATAGCGTACGAGGATTCGGGCGACGAGCCGCGTTCCGCCGTCCGGACGCCGGCGCACGCGGTACGTCCCGGCGAAATCGCCCATCGCCGCGCGTCCGAGTCGCGACGCGAGCGCTATCGTAAGATGATCGTCGTACCGGAAGGCGACGATGCGGAAGATCGTCATGAGGCGTTGCCCGAGTGCGAGCCGTTGCGCACCCGGCGTCAGCGCCGGCGGACTACGCCGCGAGAAGTTATCGAGTAGATCGTAACTGTACGGCGCGACCTTGAGCTGGCAGAGCCAACGGAAGACGAGCGGCAGCGGCGCGGCGATGTCGATCGCCCGGTGAAAGACGTCGTCGTCGACGAAGCCGAGTTCGTCGCATGGAAACGCCGACGCGCGTTCCGCAGCCGTCGAACCCCAGCCGCGAACGTCCACCTAGAACGCTCGGGCGAGCGCGCTGCCGGCGAACGCGGCGACGACGCCGAGGCCGGCGCTGGCGGTGACGTAGGCGACGGCTAGGGGAAATGCGCCGCCCGTTGCATAGGCGAGCGCTTCGGCCGAAAACGCCGAGAACGTCGTGAAGCCGCCCAGGACGCCCGTGGCGAGAAACGCGCGCCATAGCGGCGAGAGAGCCCCGCGCCCGAGCGCGACTTCGAGCACGATGCCGATGGCGAACGAGCCGCTCAAGTTGATCGCCATCGTCGCGAGCGGGACGAAGGCGATGCCGAACCGCGTCGATACGAACGTGCCGATGCCATAGCGCACGACGCCGCCCAGCGCCGCGCCGGCCGCAACGACGGCGACGGCACGCGCATCGAACATTCGGCGTCCATTATCGTATGCGACGGGCGTCCCTGCGAACGATGCATTACCAGGCGGCCACCGAACGTGCCGGCATGCGTGACGCTCGCGCCGACTTTCTCGATCGCCGCCGTTCGGTTGCGGGGCCCGGCTTCAACCGCTGGCTCGTGCCGCCGGCAGCGCTGTGCATCCACTTGGCGATCGGCCAAGTGTACGCGTTTAGCGTCTTTAATAAGCCGATGACGCAGTTGCTCGGCATCGCCGCGCCGGCGCCCGGTGACTGGACGATTCCGCAGCTGGGCTGGATCTTCAGCATCGCAATCGTCTTCCTCGGCCTCTCCGCTGCGCTCGGCGGCAAATGGGTCGAATCGGCAGGTCCGCGAAAAGCCATGTTCGCAGCCGCACTCTGTTTCTGCGGCGGCCTTTTCATTGCAGGCGGCGGCGTCGCGTTGCATCTCCTCTGGCTCGTATATCTGGGTTACGGCATCGTCGGTGGAGCGGGGCTCGGCCTCGGCTACATTTCGCCCGTATCGACATTGATCAAGTGGTTTCCCGATCGTCCGGGCCTGGCCACCGGCACGGCGATCATGGGCTTCGGCGGCGGCGCGCTCATCGGCGCACCGCTCGCGGTCGGCCTGATGAAGCACTTCGCCACCGCCACGAACGAAGGTGTCGCAGCGACGCTGCTCGCGATGGGCGCAATCGATCTCTGCTTCATGCTCGCCGGCTCCGCGCTCGTGAGCGTACCGCCGGACGGCTGGCAACCCGCGGGATTCGTTGCGACCGCGGCGCCGCATACGCTCGTCGCGACCGGCGACGTCCTCGTCGGCCAAGCCGTCAAGACGCCGCAGTTCTATCTGCTGTGGGGCGTGCTGTTCCTCAACGTCACGGCCGGCATCGGCGTCCTCGGACAGGCGTCGCTTATGATCCAAGAGATGTTCCCGCTCCGCTTTCCGCACGAGACGCCGGCCGCAATTGCCGCGTCCACGGCAGCTGCGGCCGGTTTCGTCGGCTTGCTGAGCATTTTCAACATGGCTGGGCGAATCGGGTGGGCGTCGGCTTCCGACGCACTCGGCCGCAAGCCGACGTACGCAATCTTTTTCGCGCTCGGGACCCTGCTCTACGCGCTCGTGCCGACGATCGGCAAGCTCGGTAATCTGCCGCTGTTTGCGCTCTGCTACGGCGTCATTTTGAGCATGTACGGCGGCGGCTTCGCGACGATTCCCGCCTATCTGCGCGACCTCTTCGGTACGCGTAACGTCGGCGCGATTCACGGGCGGTTACTGACGGCATGGTCGGCCGCCGGCGTCGCCGGCCCCGTCCTCGTGAATTACATCCGGCAATACGAGCTCGATCGCGGCGTGCCGAAAGCCGATGCTTATTCCACGACCATGTACGTGATGGCGCTGCTCTTAGTCGGCGGCTTCGTCTGCAACGCGCTCGTGCGTCCACTAGCCGCGCGCCATTTCGTCGAAGCGGCCGCATGAACGCGCGCCTGCAACTGATCCTGTCGTGGCTGCTCGTGGGCATTCCGTTAGCCTGGGGCATTACGATCACGCTTTCCAACGCCGCCAAGCTATTCAGATAACGCACGCGCTTGGCTTCGCAATGAAAGCGCGGGAGCAATGAACGCCCCTGGCGTGCCATCGTCGCTGCTCGTCGGTGTTTCGCTGGCATGGGGCGTCGCGATTACGCTCGCGAACACGGTCAAGCTCTTCAGCTAACGGACGCACTTCGCTTAGCGGCGACGAACGCGAGGACGCCTTCGAGCGGGCGGGCGTTCAAGACTTCGTCGCGCGTGATCCAGGCGCGACGTGCCTGGCCGACGGCGTACTCGACGTTGGCTAGATGCGCGATCGCGTGCGCGTCGCTATCGAGGGAGAACGTCACGCCGAACTCGCGGGCTCGCCGTGCGAGGCCGCTCGGCAAGTCCAATCGCGCCGGTTGGCCGTCGATTTCGAGCGCGGTCCCGGTGCGCGCCGCAGCGGCGAACACGACGTCGTAATCGAATTCGTAGCCGCCGAAGCTCTCGACGTTACGTCCGGTCGGGTGACCGATGATCGTCACGTATGGGTTCTCGCACGCGCGCACGAGCCTTGCCGTCATCTTCTCCCGCGAGATGTTCGTCGCATCGTGAACGCTCCCGACCACGATGTCGAGTTCGGCCAGCACCGCGTCGTCGTAGTCGAGCGTGCCGTCGGAGAGAATGTCGACTTCGGCGGAGCAGAGCGTTCGGATGCCGTGCTTCTCGCCGAGCGCGGCGACCTTGGCGCGCTGCGCGCGCAAGTCGCTGGGATCGAGACCCATGCCGCGACGGCCCCACGAGTGGTCGGAGATCGAATGATACGCATAACCGCGTGCTCTCGCGGCGGCGACCATGCCCTCGAGCGAATCGGCGCCGTCGCTCCACGTGCAGTGCATGTGGAAGTCGCCGCGCAAGTCGTCGAGCGATACGGGATCGGGAAGCGTTCCCGCGCGCGCCGCTTCGAGTTCCCCGACGCCCAGACGCATCTCGGCCGGAACGAACGGCAGATCGAGCGCCGCGTACACTTCTTCTTCAGTGCGGCACGTAAGGTTGCGGCCGGTTGCGACGTCCAGGATGCCGTTCTCGCTGACGCGCAGCCCTTTGCGCACCGCGTACTCGCGCAACTGAATGTTGTGCTCGCGCGATCCGGTAAAGTGCTGAAGCAAATTACCGTACACGTCGTCGGGCAATACGCGCAGGTCGATCTGCAGGCCGTTCTCGACCCAGATCGAGGCCTTGGTTACGCCTTCGGCCAGCACGGCTTGTGCGCGCTCCCAGCGCACGAAGCGGGCGATCACGTCGCCCGGCTCGCGCGACGTGCAGACGATGTCGATGTCGCCGACCGTTGCTTCCGCACGGCGAACGCTACCCGCATAACGGACGTTTTGCGCGGCGCCGTCGGCTTCGAGATACGCGACGATCGTACGCGCGAGCGGCAGCGCGCGACCGAGCGGCGTGCGCGTGCGCCGGCCCTTGTAGGCGAGAACTCCGCGCTTGATGTTATCGAGCGACTTCGAGCCGAGCCGCGGTACGCCGGCGAGCGCCCCCGCCTCGAGCGCGCGCTCGAGATCGGCGAGCGACGCGATGCCGTGATCGGCATACAACGACTGCGCCGTCTTGATGCCGATGCCTTGCACCTCGAGCAACTCGACGAGCGTCGGCGGATAGCGTGCCGCAAGCTCTTCGTAATGCGCGCTCGTGCCGGTCTGCGAAATTTCGGCGATGCGCGCGGCGATCGTCTTACCGACTCCGGGCAGCTTACCGAGTTCGCCCGCCGCCGCAAGTTCTGCTGCGGGCGGCGCATTCTCGAGCGTCTCGGCGGCCCGTTCGTACGCCATGAATTTAAAGAACGGTTCACCCGCAAACTCCATCAGCGTGCGGATGGTGCGAAGCATGCGGGCGATCTCAGCATTGGAAGGGGACGTGCTCACGAGAGGACGAGGATTCGTCGAATCCGTACGAACGTCCCATGCTGCGCGCTCAGCGCTTGGATCCGAGCGTCTTCAATCTTCCCGTCGAAAAGATGCGCGCCGGCTATTATTCCGACACGTACTTTAATCGTACGCGCGAAATTTTGGAACGCGACGGCCGCCGTCAGCGCGTGAGGATGCAAGTGTTCCAACGTCACCGCGCGGTGCTGTGCGGCATCGATGAAGCGCTCGCGATCTTGCGGCTGTGCAGCGGCCGGCAGAACGGCAAGGCCTGGCAAGAAGCCTGGAACGAGCTCGACGTGCGCGCGTTGCACGACGGCGACGAGATCGACGCGTTCGAAACGGTCTTGACGATCGAAGGCGATTACGCGCTGTTCGCACATCTCGAAACGCCCTACCTCGGAGTACTCTCGCGTCGCACGCGCATTGCAACGAACGCGCGCGACATCGTCGCAGCCGCCGACGGCAAAGACGTGCTGTTCTTTCCCGCTCGCTTCGATCACCATCAAATGCAAACGGGCGACGGATATGCGGCGTATATTTCGGGTGCGCTCGGCGTTTCCACCGACGCAAACGCCGAGTGGTGTGGTGGGGTTCTCGTGGCATGGGGACCGTGCCGCACGCGCTCATCGCCGCATACGGCGGCGATACCGTGCTCGCGACGCAGAAGTTCGCGCAGTACATCGATCCCGACGTCCACGTCATCTCGCTCGTCGACTTCGATAACGATTGCGTTGCGACGACGCTCGCCGTCGCGCGCGCGCTCGGCAAGCGCTTATGGGGCGTTCGGCTGGACACGTCCGGCACGCTCGTCGACAGATCGCTATGGTCGCAGATGGGCACGTTCACGCCGACGGGCGTCGTGCCGCAGCTCGTGCGCAACGTGCGCTCGGCACTCGACGGGAATGGTTTTACGGACGTGAAGATCGTCGCGAGCGGCGGCTTCGACGCGCGCAAGATTCGCGAATTCGAAGCCGATGCGGTGCCCGTAGACGCGTACGCGGTGGGCAGCGCGTTTTTTGCCGGCACGGGCCATTTCGATTACACGGCCGATATCGTCGCGATCGAACGCGACGGACGCTTCGTCGAGTGTCACAAGGCCGGCCGGCCGGAACGGCCAAACCCGCGACTCGCGCGCGTTACCGGATGACGATCGTGCGCTCGATCGCCGCAGCGTTCGAAGATCCTCGCGGCGAGGCCGTCGGCCCCTTCGATGCAGCCTTGCGTGTGGGCGAGCAACTCGCGCTTGAAGCGGGAACGCCGCGCGCCGCGTCGATTGCCGCGCGCATGTTCGCCGCGATCGTCAAGCCGACCAGCGGCACGATCTTCGTCGGCGACTTCGATACGCGATTGCAGCCGCCGCAAGCCAAGCGTTGCATCGCCTTCGTGGATGCCGGCGGTTTTGGCGGCGACGCGCACGCGTTCGCCTGCGAAGCTGCGTTTCGCGCTGACGTGTGGGGTATCGACGTGGCTCGGAACCGCGAGCGCGCGCGCGCCTTGTTGCGGCGCTTCGGCACCGACGCAGATGCCTACGCGGGCGGACTGGCGCTTGCGCTCTGCGTCCCCGGCGTCGCGCTCGCGATTCTCGACCAACCGCCGCCGGGCACGCTCGACGCGCTGCGGACGCAATTCCCGCACTTGGCGGTGCTGGCCACCTGCGTCGTTCCCGCGGTTGCGGTGCCGCGTTCGAGCGCCATCGTCCGTTGAGCGGCGCCCGCGCGACGATCTCGATCGTCCGCCATCGCATCGATCGTGCGTATGGACTCGAATGGATCGTTCGCTTCACGATCGTCGCGGCGATCACGGCCCTGTTCGCACCGCTGTACGCAGCGTCGCTGCAACGAATCGTGCTCGCCTGCGCCGTGCTTCCGCTGGCAAGCGCGAGTGAGGGAAGCAATGCCGCGAAGTTGCGCAGCATCTCGTTCTTTGCGATGCCGCTGTACGGTCGCGAACTCGCGCGCGCGCACGCCGTCGCGCCGTGTCTCGGCGCCCTGGCCGCGCCGCTCGGCTTCGCCGCCGGTCTCGCGCTGCGGCACGCTCCCGCATCGGCGCAATTGCTCGGCGTTACACTGCTGGCGAACGCCGCGGGCGCGCTCGTCAACCTCTCCGCGGTGTTTCGCGACGGACCGCGCGCGTGGCTGTATCATGCGCTGACCGTCGCCGCCGGGCTCGCCATCGCCGCTCCGCTCGCGCTCGGAACGCCGCACCCGGTCGCAGGCGCGGGGCTGGTGGCCGTCGCGATCGGCTTCATCGCGCTACGCGCGTTCGGGGAAACGCTCGCACGCTACGACCCGCTGCCCTAAGGCCGCAAATCGCTAGGCTTGCTGGGGAACCGCGGTTCCGAGTTTTTCAACGATGGCTCGATTGAAGAGAATCATATCGGCCATGCCGCGCGTCGTAATCCAGTGGCCGTCTTGGACGGTCGGCTGATCGCGAAACAGGCCGCCGGCGTTACGGATGTCGTCGGAGATCGACTGCGAGCCCGTCATCGTGCGGCCGCGCGCCACTTGCGCCGAAATCAACACGTGCGCGCCGTGACCGATCGAAAACATCGGCTTCTTCGCGGTATCGAATTCTTTCACGAAGCGTTGCACCTCGCGGTCGGCGCGGATGCGATCGGGCGACATGCCGCCTGGGATCAGCAGCCCGTCGAAATCCTCGGCCGTACAGTCGGCAACCACTTCTTCGGCGACCGCGGGTTGGCCGTCGTCGAGACCACGCTTCCCGCGGATGCGCTGCGTCGAGCGGTCGTCGACGCCGACGATCGTTACGATTGCGCCCTGCTCTTCGAGCACGCGCCGCGGTTCGGCGAGCTCCGCCTCTTCGAACCCGTCGCCGATCAAGGCGGCGATGCGCTTCCCTTCGATACCTGATTGCATAGGGCGGTTCGTTTCACGGGCCCGCCACGCCGTTCCCGTCCGGGCAACGGCGCGACGGTCCGAGCGCGCTAACGGTGTTCGAAGGTGCGAATCGGCCCGGACATCGGCAGACGCACGCGCGCCGTCAAGCTCGCGTACGAACAATTCGGCTGCGGCAGTGCCGGCGTCACGGCGGAGATCTGCGCGTAGAACGCCTGCGCCAACGCTTGATATCCGGCGTCGTTGGGATGGAAGCCGTCGGTAAAGAAGTTCGAACTCGCGTACGACACGGGGTTACACAGCAAGTCGACGACCGGAATACCGAAGGACGGCGCGCGATCGATGACATTCTGATCGATGCCGACCGAGACGGCTGCCAGCGCTTGTCCCGCTGCCGGATTCGTTGCGCCGATGGCGAGACCGACCGGTATTTGCGAAAAGTTGGGCAAGTTCGCGAGCACGATCTTGGCGTTCGGTGCTTTCGCGCGCACTTGAAGGATCAAGCTCTGCAGGTCGTTACCGAAATTCGTTATCCACGTCGTTATGAACGCAGTCTGCGAAGCCGAGGTCGTTCCGCCGGCGCCGCAGCCGAGCGCGTTGACGATGCCGTTCGTATCGTTGCCGCCTGCAAAAATCGTCACGAGCGTCGCTGTAGCCGGCACGTTCGGCAATTCATTCGTAATGAAATCGCCGGGAACCACATCGGCGCCCGTACGCGGCGCGCAAGGCGCAGCAGAGTTTTGCGAACCATACTGATTCGTCAGAGCGAGGATGTCCGGGCCTACGACGGCCCCAGAAATGCCGAGATCGTCGAGCGTCACGGCGGCGCCGGTTTTCGTCGTGATGAGCCCGGCGAGCACCGGAACATACCCCGTGCCGCCGGGACAGGTTGGATTAGCGACGGTAGGCGGGGTCGCGCAGGGCACCGATGCTCCTAAACCGACCGCGTCGCTCGCGCCGATCGCGACGTACGAGACCGGAGCGGGCGCGGTGGTCGGCGTTGCCGTGGGAGCCGGCGTCGGCGTCGGACCGGGCTGGAAGCGGACGCTGTCGTTGTTACTGCAGGCGGCGAGCGCGAGCGCGGCGCTCGCGACGAAAGCGGTGAGCGCGCCGCGCAAGTGATTCGGCATTAAAGTATCCCTCCGGTGGATTGCACGGCGGCACGTAAGAGATAGGCGAGCTCGATTTCGAGTTTTCCAAGCCGGTCGAGGACGTCGTCCGTGCCGAGCGATTTGAGCGTGGGATTCCGCACCAGCATGTCGCGTTCCGGTACGGCGTGGCGCGGATTGATCTCGCGCATGTAAATGCGCGCATCGTGCCGTGTTTGGCCGGGGGGCAGGAAGTACAGCGGATCGAGCCCGAGCGCGTAGACCGATAGCGACAGCAAACCGGCTTTCTGTAAGAACTCGATTGCGCGAAGCTCGAGTACCATAGCGATGCGCGCGAGTTCGCTCACGGTAACGCGTGCCTCGCCGGCGAGAATTCGTTCGCAACGGGTATGGTCGATGTAAAGCGCATCGGCAAAGCCCGCATCGCCCAGACCGCGTTCTCGAGCGAGCGTTCGCAACGCCGTCCCAAACGCCGGTCCGCCGCCGGTTCCGGCCAGCCCGTCCCAGGCCGGCGAATCCGCTGCGGCCGACACAAAGTTTCCCCGATCGGAGTTGTCCATCAAAGCAATGACGAGATTTCGCCGGTGAACGACGGCGCGCCCGCGGCGCGGGAGATCGAGGCGCGCAAGTCCCGCCACTTAGACATCTGCTTGGAAGACGACGTCGCCTCGCACCAGGAGACGGGCTTTGCTTCGGTTCGCCTCAGGCATGAAGCGCTTCCCGAATGCGCGCTCGAAGACGTCGATACGGGGATCGAGTTTCTCGGGCATCACCTGGCCGCACCGCTGATGGTTTCCTCGATGACGGGCGGCACCGACCGGGCCCGCTCGATCAATCGCAATCTCGCCGTCGCGGCCGAGCGTGCGGGCATCGCGCTCGCCCTCGGCAGCCAACGCGCTGCGCTCGCCGATCCGGCGCTCCTGCGCACCTATCGCGTGCGCGACGTCGCTCCGCGCCTCGTGCTCTTCGCAAACCTCGGCGCCGTGCAGCTCAATTACGGCGTTTCCATCGACGACGTCCGGCGCGCGATCGACGACGTCGGTGCGAACGGGCTCTACCTACATCTCAATCCGTTGCAAGAGGCGCTGCAGCAGCACGGCGACACGAACTTCCGCGATCTGCTCCGGCCGATCGGCGTGCTGTGCCGCTCGCTCGACGCGCCCGTCATTGCCAAGAGCGTCGGCTCCGGAATCTCCGTCCGCACGGCCGTGCGACTGCTCGATGCCGGGGTCGCCGCGATCGACGTTGCCGGCGCCGGCGGAACGTCGTGGGCGCGGGTCGAGGGCCGGCGCGCCGGCGACTCCGAGCGCGAAGCACTCGCCGAAGCCTTCGCTTCGTGGGGTTATCCCACGGTCGAGGCGACCGTGGCGTTACGCCGCGCGTTGCCGCGGGCGGTCATCGTCGCGAGCGGCGGCGTCCGCTCGGGCGTCGACGTCGCCAAGGCGCTAGCCGTCGGGGCGGATGCCGCAGCGGCCGCAATTCCGTTTCTCGAACCCGCCACCGTTTCGGCAGAAGCCGTGTCCCGGCGCATCGAGCGCATCATCGCCGGTTTGCGCATTGCGATGTTCGCGAGCGGAACGCGGCATGTTGACGAACTGCCGAGCGCGCTCTACGCGCGCGGTTCCGACGACACGTTGATCGTGGCGCCGTCGATGCGGACGTCGTAGACCTCGACCGTCGAAAATTCGCCGAGCGGCATCTTGCCCGTACGAACGTCGAAACACCAGGCGTGCCACGGGCACGTAACCACGCCGCCTTCGAGCCAGCCCTCGGCGAGCGGACCGCCTTGATGCGGACAAGCATTTTCGATCGCGTGGAACGACCCGTCGACGTTGAAGACGGCGACTTCACGGTCGCCCACGACGCAGGCTTTGGCGTGACCGGGTGGGATGTCGGCCGTCGAGCCGACCGGAACGAATTGCGGCATGGCAGCCGCGTGCATTTGACGCGCTAGACGGGCCGTTCCCGCTCTGATATGATCCGTCGGTCGCCGGCCCGGTGCGTTCTCGCGAACGTCTCTGGAGTCGCAGCGAGACGATCCTGATCGAGGAGCCCTTTACCGTGCCCATTACCAAGGAACAGAAGCAAGATATCTCCACGCGCTACGGCCGCTCCCCCGGAGACACGGGCTCCGCGGACGTGCAAGTGGCCGTGTTGACGGCCTCCATCAATCAACTGACCGAGCACCTCAAGGTGCACAAGAAGGACCATCATAGCCGCCGCGGGTTGCTCATGCAGGTTGGCCAGCGTCGCCGGCTGCTCGGATATCTTCAGAAAAAAGACCTGGAGCGCTACCGGAAGCTCATCGCCGAACTCGGTCTGCGCCGCTAAGGTTCTCTCGTGATCCGGGCGGATCTGCGCGCCGTCTGCGCGCGGGCTTCGCTTGCTCCGCTGCTCGCGCTGCTCTCCATTGTCGCCGTCGTGTGCGGGTTCGCCGGCCCGCGCTCGGGTGCACGCGCCGCAGAAGCGACGACGGGCTCGCTCGGCGGCATGGTGACCGACGCCGCCGGAAAGCCGCTTGCGGGCGTACGCATCGCCGCAGTCTCCGCCTCGGGCCGGTATGCGGCAGAGTCGGACGAACGTGGAACCTTCTCGTTGCTCGGGATGACGCCCGACACGTATGTGGTCACGGCCGAACGCGCGGGCTTTGCGCCGTACGCGCAGAGCGGCGTAACCGTGGTTGCGGGTACGCGTCAGCGCATCACCTTCTCGCTCGCATCGGCGCTGCGAACGATCGGTCGCGTTAGCGCGTCGAGCAAAGCGTTCGTATCGGGTGCAACGAGCGATACGTTCGTCGTCGCGGGACGCGGGGCGCAAGCCCGCTCGCCGGTACAAAACGCGTCGGGCCTCGCGACGTTCTCGGCCGGTTCCGTACAAGGCGCCCTGGCGGGCGTACCGGGCGTCGGTTTCGACGGATACGCGAACGCGATCTTGCGCGGCGGCAAGGTCCAAGACGCCGCCTACGACTACGATTCCGTGCCCGTTCCGCAGGGGCTCGTCGCGAATCCGGGCGGCAATTTGGTCGGCGCGCAATTGCCGACGACGGGCGTCGGCGAGACGAACGTCACGCTCGCGGGCTACGGTAGTCAGGCCGAAAATGCGCTTGGCGGTGTGGTCGACGAGATTCCGCTGGTCGGAACGTATCCCGCGCGTGGTGAAGCGGAGCTCGGCATCGGCGCGCCGACGCTTTTCAATGCGTCGTCCGTGCAGTACCAAACTGCGACGTCCGATCTGCGCACGCGGCTCGCGCTATCCGCACGCAGCACGAGCGAATATTTCGCCTACGGAGACGGACACACGTTCTATCCGAGCGAGGCGTCGACCGACGGGATCGCGATCCAGAAACGCGGCCAATTCTCCGTCGCGACGAACCTGCACGTCGCGGTCTCGAAAAAAGACGACCTTGCGTTCACGGGTCTCGCCGGTCAAGCGTCATACGATCAGTACGCCACGCCGTTTAGCGGGCTCGTGCAAGGTTCGTTCGATTGCGTGCCGCCGGTATGCAACCCGGCGGTGCGCTTCCCCGGCGAGACGAGTCCTCGCGCTCCCGTAATGACGCCGACGCGCACCCGCGGCACCTTCGACGTTCTCAAAGCGCAATGGACGCACACGGGCAGCTATTCGCTCGAACGTTTACAGCTGTACCAATCGCACTTTTCCGCGGTCGCGAACGGCCCGTATTGGGACGACAACGGCTTCGGCGGCGGCGTCGTATCACTCGTCAGCCGCAACGGCGGGTTCTTGACCGGCGCGACGTTCGACGGCTCGTTCGAACGCGGCCGGCACGACCTGCGCTACGGCGTGGAACGGCGCGTGGATGCGAGCATCCTCGAGCAACTCGTCCCGACGGCGCAGCAGACGGTGCTTTCGCGGCCGACCTTGCAGACGACGCTCGGCTACCTGGGCGACACCTACCGCGCGTCGGAGCGATTGTCGCTCGGCGCGACGGCCCGCGTGTTGCAAACGCACGTCATCCCGCGTGCCGGGGGTTCGTACGACGTGGCCGCCGTCGACCCGCACGTAACGCTGGCCTATCGCTTGGGCAACGCTTACGCAATTCGCGCGAGCTTCGACCATACGACCGTCGCGCCCAAGGCGCTCGAAGCCGATCGCTTCGATTCGAAAAGCGGCACGACCGATCCGAAAACGGGCGCCTTCGTTCCCGCGCCGTTCGTGCCGCTGCAAGCCGAGAAGGGCAGCGACTTCACGTATTCGTTCGAGGGCGGCGGGCGAACGCAATTCCGGCTGACATATTTTCAAAAATTCGAAAAGAATCGCATCGACGTGCTGCCGCCCAATTTCCGCTCCGCCGTCGCAGCAGGCCTCGTGCTCAGCGGAGAAGGCGTGCCGACGAACGTGGGCGAGTTGCGCGCGAACGGCGCGGAAGCGTACGTACGCAGCGGCGGGTTCGTGCTGAATGCGAACGCCGTTCACGCGTTCTCGTCGAGCGCGACGCAGTTCGCATACAACGGCCTCAATGCAGCCGCCATCGTCGCGGGCCACCGCTTTCCGGAGAGCTACATTCCGGCCCTGACCGCTTCGCTCGCCTACGAATTTCGCGCCGCGCGCAATCGGCTACGCATCACGCCGGCGCTGTCTTTCGAATCGGGATACCCGTACGGAAACGGACGCAAGATTTGGGTCTTCGCTCCCGACGCGAAGACCCCGATCCTGGTCCAAAACGATAACGACCGGAATCCAGGCTTTAATTACTACTTTCTGCGCGATCCGGCCAAGCCGTTCGACGCCCGCTCGAATCCCTATGTGGCGACGCTCGGAACGCCGGAAGGCGACGATCCCAATACGCTGCGGACGCCGCCGCAAACGCTGCTGGGGTTGCATCTCGAAGCCGACGTCGCCAAACGTATGACGGCGACGCTCGACGTAACCAATGCTTTGGGAAACTTCGCACCGACGCGGGTGCAAGGCAATCCGTATCTGATCGGACCGCCCGGGTATGCGGGCGGTAATCCGCTCTACGCGGCGGCCTACGGCGCGGCGGCAGGCTTGCCGACGTACGCGCTCGGTAACGGCGTTCCCACCAACGACGGCGTGCGGCCGATCGTACCGTGGCGCCTCGGCACGGCCGGTTATATTCCCGAAAGTTATTCGGCCACGCGCACGCTGCAAGTGCGGGTGCGCTATGCGCTGTAAGTACGCGAAGGCTTCGCGGCGCTTCCTGCGAAATCAAAGCCCGTTAACGAAATAAGCATAAGCAAGAAAATAGGAGCACCTGTGCCAGATACCGTCTCAGTAGAGATCGGCGGCCGGACGCTTGTCATCGAGACCGGTGAGTTGGCGAAGCAAGCCAACGGAAGCGCCCTCGTCCGCTACGGCGACCAAAACGTCGTCCTCGCCGCCGTGACCGCGTCGGAAAAGCCACGCGAAGGCGTCGATTTCTTTCCCCTTACCTGCGACTTCGAAGAAAAGATGTATGCGGCCGGAAAAATTCCGGGCGGTTACATTAAGCGTGAAGGCCGCCCTTCGGAGCACGGCGTGCTGTCGGCGCGTCAGATAGACCGGCCGATCCGGCCGCTGTTTCCGGAAGGCTTCCGCAACGACGTCCAGATCATCACGACGGTGTTATCGATCGATTCCGAACTCGACGCCGACGTGCTCGCCGTCTGCGCCGCCGGCGCAGCGCTCGCGGTATCCGACATACCGTTTACCAAAAACGTCGCTGCCGTCCGCGTGGGACGCGACGAATCGCGCAGCGCCTACATCTGTAACCCTACGATGCCGCAGTACGAAACGGGCGGCATGGATATCGTCGTCGCCGGAACCGCCGATGCAGTAATGATGGTCGAAGGCGGCGGTCACGAGATGTCCGAGGAAGATTTCCTGGGCGCCGTGGCGTTCGCACATACCGAAATCAAGAAAATCGTCGCGGCGATCGATCAGCTCGCCGCGAAGGCCGGCAAGGCGAAACGCGCGTTCGCCGCGCCGCCCTCCGATCCGGCGCTGCGCGCCTGGATGGAGAAAAACTTTAAGAAGGACGTCGCCAAAGCGATGCGCGTCGTCGAGAAAGGCGCGCGCAACGAAGCCTTTACGAAGCTCACGCGGGCCGAAGCGATCTCGCGTTGCAAGAAAACCGACGACACGATCCAGATGCGGCTCGAAGATCCGAGCGACAAGGAATTTGAGAAAGTTCTCAAGCTCATGGAAGAGGAAGAGCTGCGCGTAATGGTCGTCGACGAAAAGATTCGTCCCGACGGCCGTAAACCCGACGAAATCCGCGCGATCTGGTCGAAGGTCCACTACGTGCCGCGCGTGCACGGCTCCGGCGTCTTCCAGCGCGGGCAAACGCAAGTATTCACGGCTGCGACGCTCGGGTCGATCTCGGACGAACAGCGCCTCGACGGGATCATGGCGATCCCCAATAAGCGCTATATGCATTATTACAACTTCCCGCCATACTCTACGGGCGAGACGAAGCCGATGCGCGCGCCCGGCCGGCGCGAAATCGGGCACGGCCATCTCGCGGAACGCGCGCTCGTGCCGGTCTTGCCGGCGATCGACGATTTTCCGTATACGCTGCGGCTCATTAGCGAAGTGCTCGAATCCAACGGCTCGTCGTCGATGGCGTCGGTGTGCGGCTCGACCCTGGCGCTCATGGACGCGGGCGTGCCGATCAAGAAGCACGTCGCCGGCGTTGCGATGGGACTCGTCCTCTACGGCAAGAAACACGCGATTCTTACCGACATTCAAGGCATCGAAGATGCGCTCGGTGAGATGGACTTCAAGGTCGCGGGCACGGTCGACGGAATCACGGCGATTCAGATGGACATCAAGGTCGCGGGCATTACGATCGACATCATGCGCGAAGCGATGACCGAAGCGAAGAAGTCGCGACTGTTCATCATCGACAAGCTCAAGCAGACGATCGAGGCGGCACGGACCGAATTGTCGCCCTACGCACCGCGCATGCTCGTGCTCGCGATCAGTCCCGACAAGATCAAAGACGTGATCGGTCCCGGCGGCAAGGTCATCAATAAAATCATCGCCGACACGGGCGTCAAAATCGACATCGAAAACGACGGCCGCGTGTTCATCGCCTCGCCCGACGGCGAAGGCGCGGAAAAAGCCAAGCGCATGGTGGAAGCGCTCACCAAAGACGTGGTGGTCGGTGAAACCTACATGGGCACGGTAACGCGCCTCATGAATTTCGGGGCCTTCGTCGCCGTGTTACCGGGCAAAGAAGGCTTGGTCCACATCAGCCAACTCGCCCTGCAGCGCGTGGAAAAGGTCGAAGACGTCGTCAAGATCGGCGACGAGATCATGGTTAAGGTCATGGAAATCGACTCCCAAGGCCGCATCAATCTCAGCCGCAAGGCGGTGCTCGGCGGAGGAGCCGGCGACGACGACGGCGGTTTTGCGCCGCCGCGTGCGCCACGCGGTAACGGCGAATTCCGTCCGGCCGCCGGCGCGGGAGCCGGGTCCGGTGCCCCGAGCGGCGGCCGCCGGCGCAGAAGCGAATAACGGGCGAGCTTCAACGGAGATGGGAGACGGGGGCACGGTGCCCCCGTTTTGCTTATTAGCGCGCCGGTACGTCGCGCAGATTGTCTTTAATGGCGAGGATCGGACGCTCGACGACGCGGTGCAACACATATGCGACGGCGACCACGATGACGATCGAAATCGCGCCGACCCGGGCGAGCGCGCCGAGGCCTTGCGGCCGATGCAGTGCGGCGGAAACGCCGTCGATGATCGGCCAGTGGACGAGATAGATCGCGTAAGCGAGCGCCGCCGCCGAAGTGACGAACTTGGTGCCGGTGAGCCGTGTGATGAACGGTAGCCGCGCTTCGGAAAGCCCGAAGAAAATAAGCGACACCGAAATGGCCGCCAATGCCTCGTTGAAGGTCAGACGCAGGAGCCGACCGGTGCTCGCCGCCGCCGCCGCCGATGTGTCCATGCGCAGAACGAGCTGCAGGAGAGCGATGACGATGCCGACCGCGACGAGCGACGTGAAGACCACCGGGCGTCGCGGCATGCGATCGCGATACAGCAGCGAAATTGCGGCGAGGAAGAGCCCGAGCGCGAACGTGCCGGCAAACCCCACGACGTTACGGATATAGACCACGGCCGCCGCAAAATCCCCAACCGTTTGCGGTATCTCTTTCAGTATGACGAACCGAAAGACGACGGCTCCTACGAACAGCAGAGCCAGCGTACCGAATACCACCGCGACGCGGCGCTCGCGACTTTGCCCGCGAAGCACGAAGGAGAGCGAGGCAGCACAGAGCGGTAGCAGCGCGTAAAATTCCGCATCGACCGACATCGTCCATAGCGGTCCGTTCAGCGATGTTGCAAATTGCTCGTTAAAGGTGTGCAACATGAGCAGATGGGCGCCGATGTCTGCGGCCGACGGCAGCGTACTATACGTCAGGTAAACGGCGACGAGGCTGAACAAAATTGCGACCGCGTACAGCGGGTAGATGCGCAGAAAGCGACGGTAGTAGAAAAGCCTCGTCGACGGGATCGGACGCTTGGGATCGAAGAGCATCGCGAGATACGGACGCCCGAGCAAATAGCCGCTCAAAACGAAAAAGCAGTTGACGCCCCAGACGCCGAGATAGCCGAACTCGAATGCCCGGTGGTTACCGATTGCCGGACGCGTCAGGTACACGCGGTGGTGCAACACCACGACAAGATGGCCGAGGCGCGCAACGCGTCGGCATACGCGAGGTGCAGGTGCCGCGGTTCGATGACTTCCGTACGTCGCTCGTCGGCTAACGCTTGCATGACCGTGCTCTTCGTTCGACGGACGCGCGAAGCCCGTTCGGCGCGATCGTCGAACAGGTGCCCCGTACTCGCGCCACGATGATAGACGGCAAAAAGGTATCGAGCTTGCCTCATATCAGTGACGTACGAACGGAGGATTCGTTGCCATGGCCGTTGCCGCGATGGAACGACATCGGTTCACGGTTGAGGACTTCGAGCGTATGGCGGAGGTCGGGCTCCTGCGCGAGGGGGATTACGAACTCGTAGACGGCGCGGTCGTCCGCATGAGCCCACGAGGTGACCGCCATTCGGCCGCCGCCGACGCGTTAAACCGACTTCTCATCGCCGCGGCCGGGGACGCATTTCGCGTGAGTGCGGAAAGCGTGAGTCTGCCGTTGACGACGGTCGACATGCGGGACCCGGATTTCATCGTTTCGCGGACCCCGCTCGTGGAGAAGCGCTCGCGGCCGTCCATCGACGACATCGTTCTCCTCATCGAAGTCTCCGATTCTTCGCTCGCTTACGATCTGGGCGAAAAGCTCGAGCGTTACGCAGCCGCCGGCGTCGCCGAATACTGGGTCGTCGACTTGCCGAACCGCGTCTTGCATGTCTTTCGAGCCCCTGACCGCGCACGCAAACGGTACGTCCGGCGCGACGTACTAGCGCCGGACGCCTCCGTTGCGCCCGAAGCCGCTCCGGGTCTCGACATCGCGATCGCCTCGATTTTCGGCTGAGGACGGCCGCAGGTCGACCGGGCGCTTAGCAGTGATAGCGCTCGATTAGCGTCTGATGGATCGTGCCGTTAGCGTTCTCGTCTCCGCCGACAGCCCAAACGTCGGCGGTCGTCGGGATCTTCGAAGCGCCGTCCAGATAATTACCGTTAACGGTAACGTTCGGCGTAATCGTTACGCTCCACCCCCCGCCGTTCCAGAGCCGCCGGCCCATATGTCGTTCGCCGACACGGCGTCGACGCCGAGCAAGGCGCCTCCGAACTTGCCGGCCGTCGGACTGGGGACGATCGCCCAGGCAGAACCGTTCCAGTGTTCGATAAGAGTTTGGTAGATGCCGGCAGCGGCTTTATAGTAATATCCGACTGCCCAAGCGTTATTTGGAGCGAGCGTCTTGACCGCTTGCAATTCGCTATCGTTTCCCGCTCCATTCGGCGTCGTGGCGAGCGACCAGCGCTTGCCGTCCCAGCGCTCGGCAAGCGTATCGTTCGCGCCGCCTCGGACGTCGACACCGACGGCCCAGGCATCGAGCGGCGAGGCGGCGCTGACGCCGTAAAGACGATTTCCGTCGGTAACCGCATTGACGCTCGGCACGACCGACCACACGCAAGACGCTTGTGCGCGACCAGAGCAGGCTAGAGATAAAATACCGGTGGTCGCCGCGAAAGCGAGTGACGCGGCTGACAATCGCGAGAACATGAAGACCTCCATGCCGCAGCGTCGCGGCCGGCCGGGCCGTACGAATTGCACGGCTCGGTCTTACCGTAGCAGAGGCCGCGGAGTCGTCGTATGGGGGAAACCCCTACCATAGACGTGTTCTTGGGAAAGGACTTCGTATGGCAACCATTCCGAATCGCATCGCTGCCCAATGGTGGGTCGTACTCGTCCGAGCGCTCGTGGCGATCGCCTTCGGCATATTGATCTTCGCCGCACCGCTCCATGCGATCGCGGCTCTCATCATCGTCTTCGGCGCCTACGCTTTCGTCGATGGAATTCTCAACGTCGTAACTGCGCTACGCTTTGCTCACCCCGATAGCGGCAACTGGTGGGCCATCCTGGCCCAGGGAATCGTCGGCATCGCGATCGGTCTCGTCACTTTCTTCTTGCCCGGTCTCACTGCCGCGACGCTCGGCTTGCTGTTCGCCTTCTGGGCGATCCTGACCGGCGCATTCGAAGTCGTGGCTGCATTCCGTTTGCGAAAGAACGTCCCAGGCGAGATATTTCTCATCATCTCCGGAATCTTGTCGATCCTGATCGGCGTCTGGCTCGCCGCTAACCCCGCGTTTGCCTTGCTCGCTGCCACCTGGCTCATCGGATTCTATGCGCTGTTGGCCGGCTTCTCGCTCGTCGCCCTCGCATTCCGTCTACGCTCGCTTCACGTGAGAGACGCGCAACGCGCCGCATAACTAGATAAAAGAACGCCGCCGGCTGCCGGCAGGACGGCGCACGCGACGGCGGCGTCGAACGAACGTGTAATGCCATACGATTCACTGCGCGCTTTCGTGGAAGCGTTGCGGCGCGCGGGCGAACTGCACGAGATCACCGCCGTGGTCGACCCGTACTTGGAGATCGCCGAGATTACCGACCGGGTCGTGAAAGCAGGCGGCCCCGCATTACTTTTCTCCAATGTTGCGGGTAGCGCGTTCCCGGTGCTGACCAATCAATTCGGCACGGAGCGACGGACGGCACGGGCGTTCGGCGCGCGCTCGCTCGCGGAGCTCGAGCAGCGCGTACGCAACGCCGTCCGCTTGAACGTGCCGCGCGGCAACGGCGGCCGCATCGCGAAAGCCTTTTCGCTCGGCTCCGCGGCCTTTGCCATCCCGCACATGGTGCACGACGCCGCGGTTCAGGAAGTGGTCGAAGCAGGCGACGACGTCGACCTCATGCGCCTGCCCGTGCTGACGACCTGGCCGCTCGACGGCGGACCGTTCGTGACGCTGCCGCTCGTCTTCACCCGCAGCCCCGACGGCGGCCCCCAGAACGTCGGCATGTATCGCATGCAGCGCTACGACGCCCGCACGATGGGGATGCATTGGCAGCGGCACAAACAGGGCCGCGCGCACGCAGCAAAGTGGGGCCGGCGCGTTCCCGTTGCGGTAGCGATCGGCGCCGATCCGGCGATCACGTATGCCGCCACGGCACCCTTGCCGCCGATCGTCGACGAGATTTCGCTGGCTGGCTTCTTGCGTGGTCGCAACGTGCGGATGACGCGTGCGAAAACGCTCGACCTGAACGTTCCCGCGGACGCAGAGTTCGTGCTGGAAGGATACGTCGACAACGACGATTTACGCGTCGAGGGACCGTTCGGCGATCATACGGGGGTGTACAGTTTAGCGGATTACTATCCGACCTTTCACGTCACGTGCGTTACGCGCCGGCGCGAACCGATCTACGCAGCGACCGTCGTCGGCAAACCCCCCATGGAAGACGCGTGGCTCGGCAAGACGACCGAGCGGATCTTCTTACCGTTGTTGCAGACGGTCGTGCCGGAGATCGTCGACTACAATCTGCCGGTAGAAGGCGGATTCCATAACCTGTGCATCGTGTCCGTGGACAAGACGTATCCCGGCCAAGCCAAAAAGGTTATGAACGCGCTGTGGGGACTCGGGCACATGATGATGCTCACCCGCTGCATCGTCGTCGTGGACCGCGACGTCGACGTGCACGACATGCGCGCCGTCACGTGGTTCGCGCTCAATAACGTCGATCCGTCGCGCGACCTCGTCGTAATGCCGGGCCCGGTCGACGATCTCGACCACAGCGGCTCGTACCTCGTGTCGGTCGGACACAAACTCGGGATCGATGCCACCCGCAAGCGAGCCGACGAAGGGTACGAGCGAGCTTGGCCGCCCGACATCCGCATGGACTCCGAGACGCGCGAGCGTGTCACGGCACGTTGGAATGAATTCGGTCTGCGTCACATGCGGGGCAAGTACGACGGGTGGTCGGGTCAGGGCGAGCGCAGCCTCGCGACGCTGCTGGGTTCCGCCGGCTTTGCGCGTGGCAGCGTGGATGCGTCGCGGCTGCGCGCTGCGGGCGTTTCCGGGAAGTCCGGCGAGCCCGCGGGTGGAAAGGAGCGGCAATGAGCGTCACTCGCGCCACCTCCCCCGCCGCGATGGTCCGTCTCGTGTTGCGCGAGATCCGTCTCGAGCACACGTTCTTTGCGTTGCCGTTTGCCTACGCGGGCGCGTTGTTCGGCGCCCGCGGGCTCCCGACGCTCCACCAGTTCTTGTGGATCACGCTCGCCGTGCTCGGCGCACGGACGGCGGCGATGGCGACCAACCGCTACGTCGACAAAGATATCGACGCTCGCAATCCGCGTACGGCTCGCCGCGCGCTCGCCAACGGTGCGCTTGATCCGAGCGTGATGCTCGTTGCGGCGGCGCTCGGCATCGTGTTGCTTGCGGTGAGCGCGGCCGAGCTCGCGCCGCTTTGCCTGCGTCTGCTTCCACTCGCGACGCTCGGCATTCTCGCGTATCCATTCTGCAAGCGCTTCACGTGGGGCGTGCATTTCGTGCTCGGCGCGGTCGATGGCTTCGCGCCGCTCGGCGCGTACGTCGCGGTAACGGGCGGCGTCTCGGTTTCGGCCGTCCTGCTATTTGTAGCCGTGACGGTCTGGGTCGCCGGCTTCGACGTGATTTACGCGCTGATGGACCGCGACGTCGACGTCGCGCAGAACATTCGCTCGATTCCCGCCCGCTTCGGCCGCGCGAGCGGTCACGCGTTACCGATCGCGCTCCACCTCGTCCTGCCGGTCTTACTCGTCGCGGCGGGACTCCTCGCGCGCGTCGGCCCGGTCTATTATGCCGGCGCCGCGGCAGCATTGCCGCTCGCATGGTACGAGCATCGGCTCTTTACGAACACGCCAAACGTCTTCGTCCTCAACGAACGGGTCTTCATCGCCAATATGTGCTTCTCGGTCATCTTTGTCGTCGCGACGTTCGGAGGCTTCGCATGGCGCTAACGCGCCGCAGATTCGCGCTCGGAACGGCGGCAGCGGCGATCGGTGCGAACGCGCAACCGGCACGCGCCGCGTTCGGTGATTCGCCCATCGTCGGAACGGAAACGTTCGCGGTCGTCGCGCCCTTCACGGGCGATCAGATCCGCGACGGCGAGCAGATGGCCAACGGCGTGCGCCAGGCGATCGACGATGCAAACCTGTTTCGAGGAAGCTTCGATCGTGCGTACGTCTTGCGTACGTTCGACGATCAGAATCTGCTCGCCGCGGGGCTCGTCAACGCGCAGTTCGCCTGCGGCGATCCAACGGTCGTCTCGATCGTCGGACATTATAGCGGGCGGATCACGGAAGCGGCGATGCGCACGTACATCGACGACAAAATGCTCGTGATCTGCCCGGCGTCGTCGTACGACCGGCTAACGGCACATGGGTACGGCAATATCTTGCGGCTGGTTGCCAAAGATTCGACCGAAGGCCGGCGTGCGGGCGAGTACGTAGCGAAGAATAGCAAGGCGGCGAGCGCAGCCGTCCTGACGCAAGACGGCGACTACGGTGCCGATGTCGCCGACGGGTTTACCGAAGTAATGACCGCAAACAAAATCAAGGTTACGCCGATTCAGTTTGCTTGGGACAAGCCGAAGTACGACGTCGCCGCGACCGAGACGCTCGCCGCTAAGCCCGACGTCGTGTATCTGGCGGGCATCTTGAAAGACATGGGGCCGATGCTATCGCGCTTGCGCAGCGCGGGATACTCGGGCCCGCTCTATGCGTCGCAGGGCTTCTTCGAGGCGGCGACGGTCGCAAAGTACGCCGGAAGCGCCGAAGGCTTGACCGTTTCGAGTTCGATGCCGCCGCTTGCAATCGCCCCGGGCGCGTTCCGCATCAAGTCCGATTTCGAGCGGCGCTACGGGGCGCTAACGCCGCTCTCGGCGTTTTCGTACGCGGCGACCCAAATTCTCATCACGCTCGTACGCCGGACGGGCGCTCAAGATCGTATCGGGGTCCTGCGTTCGCTTACGTCGTCGAGCACGTTCCAAACCGTCGTCGGACCGATCACGTTCCAGAACGACGGCGATCCGCAGGACGTCAACGTTTACTTCTACCGCGTCACGAACGGTGCGTGGAAGTACGCCGGTTCCGCGCTGCCGAGCAGCTTCGTCGCACGCTAGCAGCGGTCGGCGTCGTCCGACGCGGCTGCGGTTGCGGCTCCGGAGTCGCCGCCTCGGGCTCGTCGTCCTCGAGCGCGAACGCCACGCGCAAGCGCCAAGCGCCGAGCGAAAGCTTGAAATCCGATCCTAAATAGCGCATTGCGTTAGGCCTCCAAGCGTTTCCACGAGGCGACGGCCACGGCGCACATCGCTGCGGCGAGCGCCCAAACGACGACCGTCGTGTCCACTAATGCCGCGTTCCCGGCAGCCAACTGTACGCCACTCATCTTCGTGCCGATCGATTCGACGAGCTGACCGAGATAGACGAACGGATCGAAAAAACGAATCAACGCGACGATCGCATCGACCAGCGGCCCGAACGGCGTGTGCGTGACCGGCGCGAGAATAACGAACAACGGTGTCGCGATGGCCGCAAACCCCGTGGCGGCGCCCCGTACCCACGCGGTCGCAGCTTGGACGGTTCCATAAAACATGAGCGGGATGCCGAGCGCGCAGAGGCCTTCGAGCAGCGTGCGCGGGCCCGCGGTGAGGTGGCCGACCAGGAGACCCGAGAGCGCAAGGAAGCCGAGCGCAACGATAAGTGCGATGCCGAACGCGGCAGCGATGGCCGTTGCATCGACGGCAAAGAATTGCAGTGCGAGCCGTTCGCGACCGATCGGTTTCGTGAAGGCGATGTCGAGCGACGGGAAGTGCGCGTTGAGACTGCGGGCGACGAAGATCGTAAACAACGTCGCGACGCCGGCCGCGACGGCAAGCAAGAAGCCGAGGGGAATGCGCGCGTTACGCATCGCGTCGGCGAACTTGTGCGAGTCGGTGGAATTCGCACCGATATCGGCGGTCCAGCCGATCGACCAGTGACCGTCGCGGCCGTGAACGAGACCGTGGCCCCAAAGCATGGGCGACACGGTCAGCACGACGAGCGCGCCGACGATGATGGCATACACGAGTAATCGCCGGCGGACCCGGAGCCATTCGACGTAAGCCACGTTATTCGACCTCCATGCGCGCGTCGTCGCCGAGCGCGCCGAAAAAGATATCCTCGAGCGACCGGTCGACGACGTCGAGCGAGCGCGGCCGCAGCGTCGCGATGTCGCTAGCGATTCGCTCGCTCTCGCCATTCGCATAGACGCGTAGCATGCGGCCGCCGCGCTCGATGCGCCGGACGTGCGGATCGAGCGCGAGCGCCGGCAGCTCGGGCACGGCCGCATCGAACGACGCGACGACGACCTTTTCATTTCCCTTGAGCGTATCGATGTCGCCCGACAAGACGAGTTTGCCACGGCGCAGGATCGCGATGCGATCGGCAGCCCGTTCGACCTGACCGATCTGATGCGACGAAAACAGCACGCTCGCGCCGCCGGCAGCCGCTTCGATGATGAGGTCGAGCACCGCCCGTTGGAAAACCGGATCCAAGCCGCTCGCCGGTTCGTCGAGCACCATGATCTGGGGACGGAAAGCGAACGCGAGCGTCAACGCAACCGCGGTACGTTGGCCCTTGGAGAGCTGTCGCGTCTTCTTGTGCGGGTCGAGTACGAAGAGTTCGAGTAGACGCTTTGCACGGGCGGGATCGTAACGGCGGTACGAGCGCCGTGCCATTTCGAGATGCTCCGCAATCGTGAGGCCGAGATAGAGCGCAGGTTGTTCGGGGACGTACGCGAGCGTCTCGAACGTCGCGGGATGCAGCGGGGCGCCGGCGATTGCGATGGTACCGGCGGTCGGGCGGCGCAGTCCGACGACGCAGCGGAACGTCGAGGTCTTCCCGGAGCCGTTGGGCCCGAGCAGTCCGCAGACGGAGCCTTCCTCGACCGAAAGCGACAGATCGTCGACGGCGAGCGCCTTGCCGTAGCGTTTGGTTAGATGCTCGATGAGAATCGGCGTCGTCACGCGGGCGTCTCCTCTTCTTCGACGGGATACCATCGGCGCAGCGCCGCTTCGAAGGCAGCGAGCGATTCGACCGCCGATAAACCGTAACTGCGCAGTTCGCGCGCCGCTTCGCCGCACGTGGCCTGCACGACGTGGTCGAGCGCTTGACGCGACGGCGCGCCGCTCTCGGATATGCCGCGGACGAACGATCCGCGGCCGGCACTAGTCTCGATCACGCCATCTCGCTCGAGTTCGCGGTACGCACGAGCGACGGTATTCGGATTCACGGTGAGTTCGAGCGCGAGCGCTTTTACCGTCGGCAGCCGGTCTCCGGCGCCCAGCGTTCCGAGCGCGACCGCGCGCTTCACCTGCTCCATCAGTTGGAGGTAGATCGGAACGCCGCTGCGCGGGTCGACGGTAAAACTCGAGGACATGACGATCCCTTAGAAGCGAACGCCCCAACCGCCGAAGAGTGCGGAACGATCCCGAGCCGGGATCGTCGTGCGCCGCTCCGGAGCGATGATCCGTTTGTCGCGGCCACAGATGATGTCTGTACGCATGAGCTGCTCCTTCATGTACCGTCGTACTGTTGTACTAACGTACTAGTACGATATAACGGCAATCCAAGGATGTCAAGCGTTCGTCAATTATGTGTGAGCTTGGTCAAAGGGCACACATTGCGTGCTATCCTGCATCGAAAGCCCTATGTTTTTTGTTATCAGCTGTTGGTGTATGGAGGAGGCTCCGGTCTTTAGGACCGGGGTCGAAGTGGCGTGATCGATTCACTGTTCGGACCTCCTCGAGACGATTACCGCGAGGTGTTCGCACGGCACCCGCAGCCGTTATTCGTGTACGATCGAGTGACGCACGAACTGCTCGACGTCAACGACGCGGCGTGCCTCACCTATGGCTATTCGCGCAAGCAGTTTCTGCGATTGGGGCTCGACGACGTGCGCGCGGGCGCCGTTCCAACGGCCGCCTCGGAGGACGCTTCGGCGCTCGTTCGCTTGCGTCGCGCCGGCGGCGACGAATTCTACGCCGACGTGACGTGCAGTAACGTCGTCTTCGACCATCGGCCCGCGAAGCTCGTACTCGCCGTCGACGCGACGCAGCGACTCGTGGTTTCGGCCGCGCTCTCGCACAGCCGGCTCGCACTTTCAGAGGCGCAGGAGCTCGCGCATCTCGGAAGCTACGACGAGAATCTCGTAACGGGCGGCGTTAGCTGGTCACCCGAACTCTACCGGATTTTCGGCGTCGATCCGGTGCTCGAGCGGCCAAGCGCGATCGACGTCTTCGTTCACCCGGGCGATGCGGCCACGGTCGCCGTCGAACTGACGCGTTCGCGTCGCGACCGCGCGCCGTACGAGAGCGAACATCGCGTGATTACCCGCGATGGGCGCGAGCGCTACGTGCTCGAGCGCGGACGGTACTTTTTCGAACACGGCAGCGACGTGCCGTACCGGGCGATCGGCGCGGTGCTCGACGTTACGGAACGTCACGAAGCCGAAGAGCAAATGCGCTATCTCGCGAACTTCGACGTGCTCACCTCGTTACCGAATCGTACCCTGCTGGCGGACCGCTTGGACCGCGCCATCGCGCGCGGCACGACCGACGGCACGAGCGCGGCCGTGCTGTTCCTCAACCTGGACCGCTTCAAAGCGATCAACGACGCCTCCACGCGTTGGATCGGCGACCGCGTCTTGACGGAGATCGCCACGCGCATCAGCGTGGTGGGCGGCCGGAACGCGACCATCGCACGGCTCGGCGGGGACGAATTCGTGGTCGTCGTCGAACCGCTCGATCGCGAAGCGGCGGCGTTTTCGCTTGCCGACGATCTGCTCGCAGCGGTAGCACGGCCGATTTCTACGGCGTCCGGCGAGATCTCGCTCACCGCCAGCATCGGCATCGCGCTCTTTCCCCGCGATGGGATTACGTCGGAAGACCTGCTGCGCCGCGCCGATGCGGCGATGACCTCGGCCAAAGCACGCGGCGGTCATGCTTTCGAATTGTATGCACCCGAGCGTCACGCGCGCGCACTGCGCGAGGCGGCGCTCGAACGCGCGCTGCGTCTCGCGCTCGAACGCGGCGAACTCGACGTGGCGTACCAGCCGATCGTCGACGCGACGTCCGAACGTGTTACCGGCTGCGAAGCGCTCGCGCGCTGGACGCACGACGGCGTAGCGATCGGGCCGAACGAATTCGTGCCGATCGCCGAAGCATCGGGGTCCATCGTCGCGCTCGGTGCGTTCGTACTCGAACGCGCGTGTCGCGAAGCCAAGCGCTGGATCGCGTTCGGCTACGACGACTTCAGCATGAGCGTCAACATCTCGGTGCGTCAATTTCACGACCCGGCTTTTGCGGCGAGCGTCCGGCGCGCGCTCGAAGCATCGGGTCTCGAGGCGCGTCACCTGCAGCTCGAGATTACCGAAAGCGTGTATCTGGATGCCGAAGCGAGCATCAAACGATTGCACGAGCTCGAGCAGATCGGCATCGGGCTCTCGATCGACGATTTCGGCACCGGCTTTTCGTCACTCGCGTATCTCAAGCGGCTTCCAGTCGATTGGCTGAAGATCGATCGCTCGTTCGTCGAACACATAACGCTCGATGCGGCCGATCAGGCAATCGTCCGCGTGATCGTCGCCGTCGCCGAGAATTTGGGATTGCGCACGATCGCCGAAGGCGTCGAAACGATCGAACAAGCGGACTTCTTGCGCTCGATCGGCTGCACGCGCTTTCAAGGATATTACTTTTCGCGACCGCTGTTCGCACGCGATTTTGAAGCATACTTGCAACAGCCTTCGCACGCGTAGACCCTTCGCGCGACGTACCTAGCCGAATCGCCGGTGCGCGCCGCCCGCACCCGGCGCATACTCGGGTGCATGAGTATCGCACCAACATCCGCGCTCGCCGCGCTGTCGAACGATCTGACGTCGGCGGTGGCGCGCATCGCGCCCTCGGTCCTGTACGTCGATGCCCATCCGCGCCGCGACGCGAGCGGTTTTGCCTGGGACGAGCGCCACGTCGTTACCGTCGACCACGCGATCGACCGCGAGGACGACATTGCGCTAGTAACGGACGGCGAACGTCGCATTCGCGCCACGCTCGTGGGGCGCGACCATGCAACCGACCTCGCGCTGCTGCGTTCGGATGAGCCGCTAACGGTCGCACCGCGCAGCTCGGCCGAGCTCGCAGTCGGCAATATCGTGCTCGCCGTCGGCCGCGATGAAGACGGCGCGCCGGGCGCGACCTTCGGCGTGCTGAGCGCGCTCGACGGCCCGTGGCGCACCTGGCGCGGCGGCGAGATCGAACGCTTCGTACGCCCCGACCTCAACGTCTATTCGAGCTTTTCCGGTGGTCCGCTCGTCGATGCGTCGGGGGCGGTCGTCGGGCTCAACACCTGGGGTCTGTCGCGCCGGACGGCGCTTACCTTACCGCTCGGGACGCTCGAGCGCATCGTCGCCCAATTGGCGAGCGGCGGACGCATCGCGCGCGGGTACCTCGGCGTGGCACTGCAATCGGTGCGTTTGCCCGAAGCGTTGCGCGCCGCCCACGCGCTCGATGCTCGCAGCGCCGCGCTCGTGGTCGACGTTGCGCCGGGCGGACCGGCCGAACGCGGCGGCGTGACGATCGGCGACGTGATACTCGCGCTCGGGGATGCGCCGATCGGCGACGTCGACGACTTGCAACGTGCGCTCGGACGCGTCCCGATCGACACGACGCAAACGGTTCGGCTCATTCGCGGCGGCGCGTCGCAAACGCTCGACGTCGTCGTGACCGAACGGCCGCACGATGACGAGTGATTGCGAACGCGACCTGCGCAACCTCGCGGCGCGCTTACGCGCCGCGACGGTGCGCGTCGCCGACGGCAACGAGCGAGGAGCGGGCTCCGGCATCGTTCTGGCGCGCGATCTCGTCGTCACCAACGCCCACGTCGTGCGCTCGCGCGAGGCGTACGTAACGTTCCCGGGCGGCCGACGCGAACGCGCGACGGTGCTCTCGCGCGACGATCGCGCCGATCTGGCACTGCTCGGCACGCGCGGCGGCGAAGCCGTGGCCGAGTTACGCTGGTCGAAGACGCTTCTGCCGGGCGAGCTCGTGGTCGCCTTCGGCAATCCTCACGGGATCGACGGGGCGCTGGCGACGGGGCTCGTCGAGCGCTGCAACTCGCGGTGGGTCGTAGCGAACGTGAGACTCGCACCTGGGAATTCCGGCGGCCCGCTGGCGGACGCCGCGGGCCGCGTCGTCGGCATCAACAGCATGATCGCGAACGGCCGTGCGCTCGCCGTACCGACCGAAATGCTCGGTCGATTTTACGAGGGCGCGCTACGCGCGGCGTAAGTCGAGAGACGGCGATCCGTACGCTCGTCGGCGCCGCGTCCGCGCCCGTGCGCGCTAACCTCGCGTCGGTCGTGCGCGGCGACGCACGGCTCGCCCTCGTCGATACCGCAGATGCCGCCGAACTCGGCGCGCTCGTGTTGGCGCGCGCGCCCGACGTCGTGCTCGTCGATCGCGAAGCCGGCGGCGATGCGCTGCGAGCGCCGCGAGTCGAACTCGTGGACGAACCCGAGCGCGTCTGGGAAAGCCTGCGACTCGACGCCGCACGCGGTCCGCTTGCGATTCTCGCGCGCGACGCCGCTCCACGCGAAATCGTCGCCGCCGTCGTCGCGGTTGCGGCGGGTCTCGTGGCGCTGCAACCGCGTGTGTTCGCTACCGCCGGCAGCGCGATCGGAGCACGCGATCTTCCGCTCGAAGCGGAACGCGAATCCGAACCGCTGACGAGCCGCGAAATCGAGGTGCTCGGCGAACTCGCCCGCGGCATCGCAAATAAGACGATCGCCGTGCGCCTCGGCATCTCGGAGCACACGGTCAAGTTCCACGTCGCATCGATTCTCGCCAAGCTCGGTGCCGCAAGCCGCACCGAAGCCGTCACCCGCGGCGCCCGCTTGGGCCTGGTGATGCTGTAGGTATTACTTTCTTTAAAAAGTAATAGCCCCGGATGGAATCCGCAATAACGTCTAAGGGACAAGCAACGATCCCAAAAGCGATCCGGGATCACCTCGGACTGAGAACCGGCGATCGCATTAAATTTTTCGTGCATTCCGACGGAAGCGTCGTTCTGCTGCCGAAACGGCCGGCGTCGGCGCTACGGGGAATCATCAAGGCGCCCGGCCGGGCCGTAAGCCTCGCTCAGATGGAAAAAGCGATCGCTCAAAGTGCGAGCGCACGCGCTCCACGCACCCGTCGTTCGTGATCGGTATTGATACGAACGTTATCGTTCGGTATCTCACGCAAGACGATCGTGTTCAATCGCTGGCAGCGAAACGGATTTTCGAGCGACGCCTAACGGCAGAACGTCCCGGCTTCATTAGCGCGGTCGTGATGGTCGAAACGGCTTGGGTGCTCGAACGGGCTTATCGGGCATCGCGACGAGCGATCGCTGCTTCCTTTGAAGCGCTCCTTACAACCGATACGCTCGTCATAGAAAGCGAACAGGAAGTATACCTAGCTACGATTTCCTTACTTGGAGAAACGGCTTCGTTCGCAGACGCTCTTATTGCTGCGCTTGGAGCGAAAGCCGGATGCTCCTATACGCTCACTTTCGATCGAAAAGCATCGCAACGCCTCGCGGACTTTGTACTCGTTTAAGTCTCGAACGTGCATTCACTATGGTTGACATACGAACATATGTTCGATTATCCTTCGTTTCCCATGAACGCTTCGCTGCCGCCGGAAGGACGCCGGGCCGCACTTGCCGAGCTTCGGACGGCGCTCGGCATCGCTCATCGCGCGGCGTCTCCGGAGGCGTTCACGCTTGCCGAAGACAGCGTCGTACGCAGTGGCCTAGGTGATCTCGACGTAGCGCTCGGCGGGGGGGTTCCCCGGGGTGTCATCGCGACGCTGGAGGGTTTGCCGGGTTCGGGGCGCTCCGCCGTCGCCGCTCGGTTGCTGGCTCAGGCGACTGCGGACGGCGGTCTGGCCGCGCTCATCGAGATCCCGGACGGGCCGGAAGGACGCCTCTACGCGCCGGCACTCGTGGCGGCCGGCGTTGAACTCGGGCGGTTGCTCGTCATCGAAGCGGCAAACGCAACGGAGGCCGCGCGGGCCGCCGATATCGTTTTGCGCGCCGCGGCCTTCGGCGTAGTCGTCATGCCCGCGCTGCCCTTACGGGCGACCGTCTGGACTCGCCTCGCAAGCCTAACGCACCGCGCGAATGCCGTACTCGTCGCCCTCGGCACGGAATCCGCAAACGAGTTGCGTTATTTTGCATCGCTACGCGTCCGCATGAGTAATGCATCGGCTCGCTTTGCGGGCAGCGGCGGCCTCTTCTGCGCGCTCGCGGGCATCGAGGCCGAAGCGTCCATTCTCAAGCATAAACGTGCGGCACCCGGGCGGCGTGCGCGCGTTACCTGTACGACCTTCGAAACGAGCGACGCGCCGCTGCCCGCCCGCTTGCGCGAACGGGCGACGGTCGAACGGACGAGCACGATCCGCGAGCGAGCGACTCGCGAGGCTGCGCTATGATCGTGCCTGCCCGCGTCCTCTTTTGGGCCGCAATGATCGGCCTCGCATGGCTCATCGCCAACGCATTCATCGCACCGCTACGCCTCGCGAGTTGACCGGTACTCACAATCAATTACTGAACGCGGGATTAACTCCTAGGCGACTAAGCCAGTCCTTACACCGCTACGCCTCGCGAGTTGACCGGTACTCACAATTACTGAACGCGGGTTAACTCCTAGGCGACTAAACCAGTCCTTTCTTTGTTGTCCTGTGGAAGGAGCTCGAGAGTTCATTACTATATTGTCTAGCACGCTGAAGGCAGCGTTACGCAATTGAGCTGGAGGATCGTTTGGTGACCGATAGTACGATTGAGATTCGTGAAGCCGAGCACTGGGACGGCGTCGCACACCGCGTCCGCGACGAAGAACTGGTAACGTTGCCCGAAATAATTTCCAAAGCTGAACGTCGTCGCCTGGCGCTCATGGGTGAGCTTTTGGGCCGACGCGTGCTTGATGTTGGATGCGGTTCCGGAGAGTGGTCGGCGCGCCTTGCAAAGGCCGGAGCGAACGTCGAAGGTATCGACATATCGGCCGGCATGGTTGACGTGACGCGCCGTCGAGCCGATCTTCTAGGAGTTGGCGAGCGAGTAACCGCGCGTGTCATGTCTGCCATGAAGAACGCGTGCGAAAGCGCCGAGCCGCTCTCGAACGCGGACTTCGACGGTTTCTCGAAACGTGCCGCAACGATGCGACCGTGCTTGCGGTGTACGTCCACGGTTCGTTCGCATCAGGCAACATCGGACCGACTAGCGATTCGGATCTCTTAGTGATTAGAAGGACATTGTTATCTCGGTCGGAGCGTCACGTCGATCTCGTTCTCGCGGCTCGAGCGGGCATTCCGCTCGACGTTCTGGTCTGACGCCGGAAGAGTTCGCATCGAAGCTTCCGTCGACCACGTACGGCGCCACGTTACTGGCGACGATCCGACGCGTCGATGCAGCCTGACCGCTTCCCTACCGCACGCAATTGGCGCCTAGCGGCAAACAGCGATCTTCGCGCCGCCCGCGCGCTAGCGGCCGACGAACCGAATCTCGCCTGCTTTCATGCAACAGGCTGCTCAAAAATACGTAGAGGCGCTGTTGGTCGGAGTTGCCGGTGACATTGCGAGAACGCATTCCGCGGATGGACTTCCTGACGAATTGACCCGCCTCGGCGTTGCCGTCGATAACGATGTCCGTCGCGGTCTGCTCCTATTGGAAAAGTACTACATGATCACGCGCTATCCCGATACGATTGGCGGCGCCGATCCGACTCGGGCTTTCGACGAGCAAGAAGCACGCCGAGCGATCGGGTGCGCCGAGCGTATCACAACGTACTGCGAGACCCGGCTTGAGGTGGAACGAAATCGAAACGTAAAGGAGTGATCGCGGGGCTTCTACGCGGCGCTCGAATCGCCATCGACGCGGCGGCGCGTTACGCCGATCGTAATGATGGCCGCGAGCGCGGTCCACACGATGCATTTCCCCGCGAGTAACTGCAAATTGGTCGGCACGGCGTTAGCCTCGGCACGCATGAGTAGCCCCCAACTGAGTGCCGACGAGGCGGACGGGCCGACCTCCACGGCAGCGGGCCACAGCGAATGCGGCGTTCCGATGCGAACGAACGGAATCGCCGTATACGCTTTGAGCGCTCCATAATAGAGCATTGCGGATCCGACGGTAAGCACGATGCGTCGGCCGCGCGCAACCTGGGAAGGCGTTACCGTCCAAACCAGCGTCGCGAGCGAAAGCGCGGTGAGGACGACGACTTCTCGCACGCCGAACCACCACGGCATCCAGGCGATCGTCAGCATCGCAAGCGCAAGCCAGGCGACCCGAGACGACGTTCGCGCGGCAATAACCAGCGCGGCCGGAATCGCGGCCGGGAGTTCGATGTCGTGGATGAAGACGCCGAGAAACGCCGTGGCAGCGCACGGAAAGAAGACGAGCAACGCCGGCGCTTCGAACGCACGCGCGACGCGACGCGCCAGCGCGACGCCGCTAATAAAGAAAGCCAAATAGCAATAAGAGCCGATGCGCGCGGCGACATCGTCACTCGCCCCAAGCAGAAACGCGAGCCACGTCAAGCTGTATTGATCGGAAGACACGGTCTCGGAGCGGGCTTGCAGCGGCAGTTCGCGTGCGAAGTATTCGGCAAATGTGTGCGGCGACACGACGACGAGCGACAGCAGCAAGAATGCCGCGCCGGTAAGAAGCAGTGGCACCCGCGACCGCGCACGCCACAAGAACAGCGACGCACACGCCGCGAGACCGACGTGCGGCTCGAACATCGCCGCGGCGGCCGCAAAACCCGCGGCCCGGTCGCGACCGATAGCGGTGAAGTATCCGGCGACGCACACGGCCGCAAGGGCGAGCGTCGCGTTCTCGCCGTACGAGACGTCGATATAGCCGTCGATTACGATGAGGCTCGAGAATGCCGTCGCAAGCGGGACGCGCGCGAGCGGCGCAAGCGTATATGCCGAAACGACGAACCCCGCAAGCGATAGTGCGACGAAGATTGCAGCGGCAATCGGGTAATCGAGCCGCGCGAGCAACACGAACGGCGCGAGCGCATACCCCGGCAATGGAGCGGGTTCGGCGATGCTTGGCGGATTGGTTCGTGGCGCAACGCGATGTTCGCACGAACGTAACGGCTCGACGCGATACGGATTATCGCCCGTTTCGATCGCCTCGCCGGCGCAATAAAACGCCATGAACGCTTCGCCTCGCCAAGCATTGCGCGGCGGCCCATAGGCGAAAAACGCAACGGAACAACAAGCGACGAACGCCGCCAACGCCTGTAGTACCGGATGCCTTATTGCTTGCGCGGTACGGGTCTCACAACGTCTGCGGCACTCGGCTTAAGCGGCGGCGTTCACGCTCCGCAGCGAAGCGGCCGCGTTGCACGGCGCGGAATTGATGCCATACGGGCTTGCGGAGAAGCGCAAAACGCAGGCATTGCGCGACGCCCGGTGATTGACGCGTGCCGATGAAGAAGGCCCATAAACGGTAAGCCGCACGTCGCACGGGCGAGAGATACTCTGAGACGATGAGCGCCTCGTTGTATCCGGAATTTTCGATCGCCGCAAGCGACCGCTCGGAGCGGCCATCCTCATCGAAACGTTCGGCCGGAAAGTGATCGACGGCGATCGCAGGGTCGTACACGACGCGCCAGCCCGCGCCGCGCGTGCCGAGCGAAAAGCCGAGGTCGTTATGCACCTGCGCGCCCGTGCCGCGTAGCCGCTCGTCGAAACGCCGGCCGCGCAGCGCCGACGTACGGTACGTCATATTCGCGCCTTTGAGAAAATCGACGTCACGCATCGGGCCAGTGCCGCGATGGTGGTTGCCGATCGTCTTTCCAAACCACGTCAGCACGCCGACCTTCGGCAGATCAGGCCGCCGCTCGTGCGACACGAAGTCGCGGCCGCCGACCGCGCCGACATCCGGCGACCGCGCGAACTCGGCCTCGATGCGTTCCAGCCAATCGGGATGCGGCGCCGCATCGTCATCCGTGATTGCGACGACCTCCTCGACGACGCGGTCGAGACCGGCGTTGAGTGCAGCTACCTGCCCACCGCGTTCCACGAACACGGCTTGCAGCGGCAATCGCCCGGCGAAATCTCGCACGACCCCCACAGAGGCGTCGTCATCGGGGCGATGCACGACGAGAACGCGGTCGGCGGGGCGGCGCTGAGCAGCGAGCGCGACTAGGCACCGTTCGAGGTCTTCGGGACGGCGATACGTCGGAACCAATACCGCGACGCGCATGAGCGCGATAGGCGTTTGGAACAAGCTCGGACGTCACCTTTGCGGAAGCCATATCGTCACGTCACCGGAGGGTTCATCACGATGCTCACGTTTCTCGCCAAGCGCGCGATCGACGCATTCGAACGCCGCTGGAACTACGATCACACGTACGCTCGAGAAATACTGCAGCGCGCCGGTTTCCGCGCGATACAACCGCTCGACGCGCTCGGACGGGTTTCGAAATACCGGCGCGCCGTGCCGGCGCCCATGTACTACGCTGCTAAGATTACCGCGACGATCGCCGCCGATTGCGGATCGTGCGCGCAACTCGCCGTCACGATGGCACGGCACGAAGGCGTGGCACCGCGCGTTCTGCGGGCGCTCGCGGAAGGCGACCGCGAGGCGCTCGGCAGCGACGAGCGCCTCGGATACGATCTCGCTCGCGCGACCCTCGCTCGCGAGCCGGCGGATGACGTACGCCGAGCGATCGTGGAGCGATACGGCTACGGGGCGCTAGTATCGCTCGCGTACGCGCTGGTCGCGGCGCAGGCATTTCCGACGCTCAAGTATGCGCTCGGCTACGGGAGCGCGTGAGCGCCGGAGCGGAAGCCGCGCTTCGCTTCGAGACGTATCGTGCGGCGCTAGCGCGCCACGCATACCGGATGCTCGGCGAACGTGCCGAGTCGGAGGACGTCGTCCAGGAGGCATACGTGCGCTGGGCTACCGCCGCCCGAGCGGCAGACATCCGGGACGATGCGGCGTTCCTCCGCACGACCGTAACCCGCCTCTGCATCGACCGCTTGCGTGCTGCCCGCACGAGGCGCGAAACATACGTTGGTCCGTGGCTGCCGGAGCCCATCGTCGGGTGCGATGGCGACGATCCCGCAGCGGTCGCGGCGCTCGCCGACGACGTGTCGTTCGCGCTCTTGCTCGTGCTCGAACGGCTCAGTCCGCTCGAACGCGCGGCCTTCTTATTGCACGACGTCATGGCGGTACCGTTTGTCGAGGTCGCGCAGACGCTCGGACGCAGCGAAGAAGCGGTCAAGCAACTGGCGTCACGCGCACGTCGTCACGTCCGCCGTCCGCGCGAACGAGTCACTGAGTCGACCGCCGCGCAGCGGCGCCTGCGCGACCGATTCGCCGCTGCGATCGTCGGCGGCGATCTCGCCGGGTTGCAAAGCCTCTTAACCGACGACGTCGTTTTCGTTAGCGATCATGGCGGCAAAGTGCCCTCGGCGACCGTTCCGGTTACTGGAGCCGATCACGTCGGACGTCTGCTTCTCGGCTTAGCTCGCAAAGCTCCGGGCGATATGCGAATCTCCGCCGCTTCAATTAACGGCGCGCCGGGGTTCGTCTTCGAACAGGCGGGAGCCGTGGTGCAGACGCTCGCGCTCGACGTCGAGGAAGACGCGATCGTCGCGATCTACGTCGTCCGAAATCCCGACAAACTTTCGTCGCTTCGCTGCTTCGGACCGTAGCGAGCTTGACATTCGGGATGGCGCCCCGGATGATCGTGGCATGACGACCTCCGCCGCAGTCAACGTTGCGTATCAGTCGGGATTCGGTAACGAATTTTCGAGCGAGGCACTCGCGGGGGCGCTTCCCCGCGGCCAGAATTCGCCGCAACGCGTCCCGTTCGGGCTGTACGCGGAACAGCTGTCGGGTACGGCCTTTACGGTGCCGCGCGCGATGAATCGCCGGACTTGGCTGTATCGCATCCGGCCGTCGGCCGCCCATCCGTCGTTTCGGCCGTTCGAGTCGCACGGCATTCGCGGCACGCCGTTTAACGAAGTGGCCGCCAGCCCGAATCGCCTGCGTTGGAACCCTCAGCCGTTTCCGGACCCGGACGCGCCGGCCGACTTCATCGACGGCCTCGTCACGATGGCGGGAAACGGCGATGCGGGCATGCACGCCGGCATCGGCATTCATATCTACGCAGCGAATCGCTCGATGACGGATCGCGTACTTTACGACGCCGACGGTGAGCTGTTATTCGTGCCCGAAACGGGTGCGATTCTGCTTTTCACGGAGCTCGGCAAGCTCGTCGTTGCCCCGGGTCAGATCGCCGTGATGCCACGCGGTGTGCGCTTTCGCTTCGAGCTACTAGAAGGACGTGCCCGCGGATACGTGTGCGAGAATTACGGCGCGCCCTTTCGTTTGCCAGAGCTCGGCCCGATCGGAGCGAACGGCCTTGCGAACCCGCGCGATTTTCTCGCGCCCGAAGCCGCGTTCGAAGATCTCGATCGGCCGACGGAGCTCATCGCTAAATTCGGTGGTCGCCTCTGGTCGACGCAGCTCGACCGCTCTCCGCTCGACGTCGTCGCTTGGCACGGAAATTACGTGCCCTATCTGTACGACGTCGCTGCGTTCAATACGATCAATACGGTGAGCTACGATCATCCCGATCCGTCGATCTTCACGGTGCTCACGTCGCCGTCCGATGCGCCGGGTACGGCGAACGTCGACTTCGTCGTCTTCCCGCCGCGCTGGCTCGTCGCCGAGCACACCTTTCGGCCACCATGGTTCCATCGCAACGTCATGAACGAATTCATGGGCCTCGTTCGCGGCCGCTACGAAGCCAAGCCCGAAGGCTTCGTCCCTGGCGGCGCGAGCTTGCACAACTGCATGTCGCCCCACGGCCCCGACTCCGCAACCTTCGAACGCGCGAGCGACGCGCCGCAAGAGCCGCAACGGCTCGACGACACGCTGGCAATCATGTTCGAATCACGCTACGTGATCGTCCCAACCGCCCACGCCATGCAAAACGGCACGCTACAACCGGACTACGATGCCGTCTGGACTGGTCTGCGCCCGAATTTCCGGAGCTAGCGCTGCAGTCGTACAGCATCGCATCATTGCAAATTACCGCAGCATCGCATAATAGGTTCATGCCATCAAAGCCCGCAAAGACGCTGCTCAAAGTTAGCTCTCGAGGAACGATCACGCTTCCGAAGCGCTATCGGACCGACAACTTATACGAAGTGCGACTACGGAAAGGCGGCGGCTTAGAATTAATCCCGCAACACACAACTACCTAAATTCGCCGCCACATCAATACAGAACGCTTAGCGCCACTCGAATTTTGCTTTTGGACGAGCAAGACGTCGCTGTCAAAAAACGGATGTTCGCTGATAACTCGATACGAGGCGCGAACGTATCGCATCAGGTTCGAGCAACCCTGGACAGTCTCGAACTGCGGGCACGGATATGGACTGATAATAAGCCACCGGCGGCCCCCGACCGACTGATTACGTTCGATCGCGCGACCCGCCGCTGCTACCGACACTAGACGATACGAGGCGGTATCCCAACGATCGAGACGAGGCCGAACCGGCAGAGGCTCCAATATTGCTTTGCCATGATAATAATGACGTACGGCGAGTTCCATTTCAGCATCGAAAATGTCTATGACATCGTTCGGCTCAGCGTGTGCGTCGAGATAAGAGCCGACCCGCTGCCAATCTCCGCTTTTTGCTAGTGGCCGGTAGGTAAAAATGAGGCTAGTTATTGCAAGGAGCGCGTATCCAGCCACAAGACTTCGCGTATAGTAGGGAGCCGCTTGGCACACGGGTACGACATATGCAAAAATTGCGAGCGTAAGTGGCACGAAAAGCACGGTTATGTGACGCGGGAAATACATCTCGATGTGCAGGATTACCATTGCCAGAAAAAATGTCGTCACGGTGAGGGCGATTATGGCGAAGGAGCGTGCCGCCATCGAGGACTTTACTTGCCACAGCGCCCGAACCGGTGGCACCGCGCAAGCGGTGGCGAACGCAGTGTATGCTACTTTTGGCAACACCCCAACGTGGTACTGACGCTCCGCCCATTCGCGAGGAAGGACGAAAGTTTGAATCGTCGCCATCAATCCCCTGACGTTCAAGGAAACGTGTACCAAGATGTGGTCGAGTTGGCGCGCTTGCCACAATGCAAGCGTTGCCGCCGGGATGATCGCGACGGCAAACGGCGCTATCGTTGCAGCAAATGGCATGAGCCGCTCGCGACGTAAGCACAACACAACCAAGGCGCAGCCAACGACTATGAAGCCAACATAATATTGAGTATAAACGCCGAGTATTGAAGCGACCGCGAAAACGATGACAGAGCGGCGATGGACTCGTTCGCCGAGAAATCCGTCATAGAACGAGGTCACGATGATCGCGGCCTCGGCGAGTACCATCGCGTAGGTTCGGATCTCCAACGCTGCCCAGATGAAGAACGGATTCAACGCGAGCAGCGCTATGAATAACGGGGCGCTCGGTCCAGCGAAGTGCGCGCGCACGAAACGTAGCATGACCAAGAGAGCCACGGTCGAGCAGGCAACGGAAAAACACCGCGCAAACACGTCGGACGGAGAGATTAGTCGCCAGAGCGAGAGTGTTACGAAATACAGTGGCGGTTGCTGTTCGAAGTGCAACGCCGCGTTGAACGCCTGCAGCGCCCCGAAACTTGTCGAGTGGAGCGTGTAGAGTTCGTCGACCCAAACCCCTAAAGCGCTTGCGAAGCAAACCATCGCCACGGTGAAGATGACAATGATGCCCTCGCCGGGCCGAAACCGTCGCGAGACGAAGCTGCGTTCAGACGTGCCGGTAATACCGGGTAGTGGACTACTGCTTACGACGGGCTCCATGGCGTAACACCGCATTCTCCTATCATGTCTGCCTTTCCAGCATGTGCAGTTTTGGGGCTGCCGCGGTCTCGCAGAAGGGCCTGAAAACAGGAGCTGACATCCTTGCCCCGTACCCCTTGACAAGCAGCTTCGGGACAGCGTCGCTACCCCGGCGGCGTGCACTCCTGATTTAGTGCGTCGAAAAGTCCTCGGGAGCCGGACATGATTTGGAAGAACGTGCAAGGCTTGCGCGGGATCGCCGCGCTACTCGTCGTGTTCGCGCACACGCACGACTTTTCCGATAAGGTCGCTTATCAACCGCTTCTGAAAACATTTGCGCCGCTCGGCGCCTGCAGTTGACCTCTTCTTCGTCATTAGCGGCTTCATTATGATGACCGTGCACTGGAGCGATTTTCGCGGACCCGATAGCTCCAAGCGCTTCCTGCTGCGCCGCTGGCTACGCATTTTTCCGCCGTACTGGGTCGTTACGCTCGTACTGGCATTAACGTTCGCGGTAGCGCCGGGCATGCGACATCAATGGCTCGGCGGGCACGCGAACGTACTGCTGCCGCTGGCATTAATACCGCAATTTGACGCGTCGGCTGATAACATGGTTGCGGCGCCGCTTCTGTTTGTCGGTTGGACGCCTCTATACGAGATGTACTTTTATTATGCCTTCGCCTCAGCGCTACGACTTCCACTTAACATCGCGGTCTATGCTTTCGCGGCTTGGGGAATCGCGGTTGCCGCCGTGCGGTTCGTTCCGGCCATGTTCCATAACCCGATCACGGCATTCCTATCCCGTGCCCTCATCATTGAGTTCTGCTCGGCGTCGGCGTCGGCTATCTGGTCATGCGGGGGCGCGTCTACACTCCGACTGCCGTCCCTGGGAGCCAGGGTGGCGATGCTTCTTACGAGCGATACGGCCGTGATGGGCTTGTTGCACGGGTCGTGGGGAGAAAACGAGGGATTTCGAGCGCTCGGTTGGGGCGTAGGTATGGCTTGCATTCTGTATGGCGCCATCGGTTTGGAGAAGCGCGGCAAGCTGTTCTCGATGCCGTATCAGCGGGTGGGAGACGCGTCGTAGTCGATCTACCTCTGGCATGCCCCCTTGTTCGTCGCCACCGGCAAAATCGTACTAGCCCTCGGGCATCGCGTCCATGTGCCGGCGTTGATGCTTGCCGTCGTCGTGTCGTCGCCGTAGCGCTGCAGCTCTACCGTTTCCTCGAAGTGCCGCTAACAGCATATGCGCGTAGATTCGCAACGAACGTATTCCCGTCGCTCATGTCTGCTCGGCCTGCGTTCTCTTCTTCAGGCCCCGAGGTACGGTTGCGCCCCGCTACGCAGTAACGACGTGCGAGCACATAATGTGACTGGCGTGGGCGTCGATAGCTCCGCGCAATTGCAACGAGCCCTCGAGTCGATCTTTCGTTCAGTATGTCGCGCGCGCCGCATCAGAGTCAGTTATTGCGGTAACGGAGTTCACCCTTGATCGGCGTAGAGTCGGAAGTTCTTGCAACATCGGCGTCTCTTCCCAAAGCTTTCCTAAGTGTATGGATGTCGCACGAGGAGATACATTATACCGCATCGGCCGCCATCCAAATAACGCCCGCCCCTCATATTGCGATGCTCCTGCCGAAAGGAAGCGATACGAAGAAGGGGCGATTTCGGCGTCTTACTGAGATTCTAGGCTCGGCGCCTTAAAATCCGATGAAATCTGCAGGGCGAACCGCGCATTCCTTCTCGTCGCGTACCGCATCTCTACCGACTACCGAGGGGTGTCGTTTGCTTGAGCCGTGCAGCGCTAATGAAAATTGCGCGCGTGAATACCGGCGAGCGTGCCGGCCGTATCGAGGTGCCAAAAGCGCTTGGCGACGATGTCGATGGTGCCATGCTCCTTCTGCAAGATACCTTCGACGATGAGTGCGGACGACGAGCGAATGACGCGCCGGTAGCGTTCGTAGATCGCCGGGTTGACAATGACGTTGACCAAACCCGTCTCGTCCTCGAGCGTAAGAAACACGAAGCCCTTCGCGGTGCCCGGGCGCTGCCTCGTAATCACCAGACCAGCCACATTGCACACCAGATGATTCAGCATTGCCGTAAGGCGCGATGCGACCACGACGTTGCGCGCGTCGAGGGCGCTACGGAAATGCGCGATCGGTTGCGGACCCGTCGTAACGCCGGTGCCCCAGATATCGAACTCCGTCGTTTGTCGTGGCGAAAGCTCGGCAAACGCAGCTTCTGGTTCTTCGACGTCCATACCGCGGCCGAGTTCCCCGCGTGCTTCTCGTTCGTCGAGGCCGCGAAGAGCCCACATCGCCTCCCGCCGCGTCCCAAACCACGGCGCGAAGGCGCCCGCGACGGCCAAATTCTCAAGCGCGTCTTTGGCAAGCCGGGTCCTCGCCGCGAACTCGCGCAAGTCGCAGAACGGACCGTCGGCGACCGCCCCTTCGAGTTGCGTACGTTGCGCTTCGCCGAGACCGCGCACGAGGTGGAAGCCGAGCCGTGTCGCGCCCTCGACATCGACGAAGCTCCAAAACTCACTCGCGTTCACTTCGACCGGCTTGACGACAACGCCGTGACGCCGCGCGTCGTTAACCAGGACTTCGGTCGAATAGAATCCCATTGGCTGCACGTCAAGAATCGCTGCGAGAAAGATTGCCGGCTCGTGACACTTTACGTACGACGACGCATACGTCAGAAGCGCGAAACTCGCGGCGTGCGATTCCGGGAACCCATAATCGGCAAACCCTTCCAGCATATGGAAGAGCTGATCGGCGGCTTCGCGATCGATGCCGTTCTGTACCATGCCATCGATAAGCTTCGGATATATCTGAGCCATCCGTTCGCGCGAACGCTTGTGCCCCATTGCCCGGCGCAGTTGATCGGCTTGACCGGGTGAAAAGCCCGCCGCTTCGATAGCCATTCGCATGCCCTGTTCTTGAAAGAGCGGCACGCCGAGCGTGCGCTCTAGGACCGGTTTAAGTTTAGGATGGGGGTAGGTCACGGCTTCGAGACCGTTACGGCGCCGCAGGAAGGGATGGATCATGTCACCTTGGATCGGACCTGGCCGAATAATCGCCACCTGCATCACGAGATCGTAAAAGCATGCGGGACGCAATCGCGGTAACATCGATTGCTGGGCGCGCGACTCCACTTGGAATGTGCCGACCGAATCGCCGCGCTGCAGCATCGCGTACGTCTCCCGGTCGTCTTGCGGGATCGAGGCGAGCGCGAGCCGCGTGCGCGCCGAGCCGTAGCGTCGCTCGAACAGCGCGAACGCCTGCCGCAACAGCGACAGCATGCCAAGTCCGAGCAGATCGATCTTGATCAAGCCGAGATCGGCGAGATCGTCTTTATCCCACTGCACGATCGTGCGGTCGCGCATCGTCGCCCACTCGACGGGTGCCACGCAGACGAGAGGATCGCGCGTGATCACCATGCCGCCCGAGTGTATCCCCATGTGGCGCGGAAAGCCGTCGAGGCGCCGGCAGAGCTCGAGTAAGAGCGCGCCCGTTTCGCCACCGATGGGCCCGCGCACGCCGGGATCGGGATCGGGACCATAATCGAGTCCCTTGAAGCCGTAGAACGCCCACGGCTTCTTGATTTCTGCGCTGCGTACGTCAACCGCCGGCGCCTCGATCCGTGACGCGCGTTGATTGGAACCCGCGTCAAGATCGCGGCGGCGCATTACGGATGTGGGGAGATTGCTGCGTCCATCGTATTCGGCGCCCGTCGCCCCGGCGAGCGACTCGCGCGCGTCGTACTCCTTGCCGATCGCGTCAACTTGTGCAATCGAGAGTCCGAGCGCTTTGCCGACGTCGCGGATCGCCGAGCGGGTACGGTAGGTGATCACTTCGGACGTCATCGCTGCGTGTTCGCGCCCATAGCGTTCGTATACGTATTGAATCACCTGCTCGCGGTCTTGGTGCGCGAAGTCGATGTCGATATCGGGGATCTCGTTGCGCTCTTCGGAGAGAAACCGCTCGAACAACAGGTTCATGCCGACGGGATCGATTGCGGTAATGCCGAGCGCATAACATACTGCCGAATTTGCGGCAGATCCGCGGCCTTGCGCGAGCACACCGCGCTCGCGGGCGGCGCGCGCGATGTCCCACACCACGAGAAAATATCCGGCAAGGTCCATCCGCGCAATGATGCCGAGTTCGTATTCGATCTGACGTTCCACGTTCGTTGCAAGCGTCGCGCCGTAACGTTCGCGAGCACCCTCAAACACTAGCGTGCGTAAATAAGAATGCGTGCTGCGTTCTTCGGGTGGCACGGGAAAGAGCGGGAACTGGCCGGCAAGTTTGTCCAGCCGGAAGGTGCAGCGTTCGGCGATTGCAAGCGTGTTTGCGAGCGCCTGTGGATACGGCGCGAAGATTCTCGCCATTTGCGTCGGGCTCTTGAGGTACCACTCGTGGTTGGGCAAGAGTAGCGTGCCCGCGCGCTGCAGGCTCGTGCGATGTTTGACGCACGTGAGTACGTCACATAGAAACGCGTCTTCAGGTTCCGCGTATGCCGCGCCGTTGCTCGCGACGTACGGAATCCCGAGGGTTTCCCCCAGCTCGATTTGTGTGAGAATCAGACGCGCGTCTTCCGGGCGTAAGTGATGCTGCAGTTCGATGAAGAACGAGCCCGGGAATCGGTCTCGTAACGCTGCGTACCGCGCGCGCGCCGTTACCGCGTCGCCGCGTAGCAGCGCCTCTTCGGCGTAGCCGTGCGCCGAACACGAGAGTGCGACGATCCCCGCTTCGCGTCCATCGAGATCTTCGAGCCGCAAACGGGCATCTCGTTTCGCTCCGCGCAATTGCGCCACGGAGATCGCGCGTACCAGGTTCGCGTAGCCCGTCGCGTTTTCGGCCAAGAGAACGACGCGCGGCAGCCGTTCCAACTCCCCGCTGGTTAGTTTGCGACGTGCAGGATGCAACTCCGGCATGTCTAGCGTCAACTCGACGCCAACGATCGTCGCAAGCGGCGTCGTCTTCGCATGTTTGGCGAAGCGCACTGCACCGTAGAGTCCGTCGCGATCGGTCAGCGCCAGCGCAGTGAGCCCGAGCGTCGCACCGCGTTCGACGAGTTCTTCCGGGTGCGACGCCCCGGTCAGAAACGAAAAATTTGAGCGGCAGTGCAGTTCAGCGTATCGTTGTACGGCGTACATTACGGCGGCGCACGTTTACGGCGCGCGCGTATGACGTCGTCAAATTGAGTGAGGATGACGGCGGCTGCGAGCCACGCAGCTGCAGCTATCGTACCGAACGCAAGGGCGAAGCCGCGTTCGCGGCCGAGTGCGAGGCCAAATCCACCGGTTATGAGTACGAGTGCGCCGGCAACGATTAACGCACGCCGTAGAGTGCGGCGCGCATACTCCGTCGCATGGCGCGGCTCGAAGGAACGCACGAGACGCCATGCCTGCACGCTAAGTGCGAGAGCAAAGAACGTTCCCGCAACGAGCAAGACCGTGCCGCCGTAGCCGGTCGCAAAGACGCCCGCTAGCGCGAACGTTCCAATGATGGTAGATGCGAGTGCAGCGTAGCCTGGATTGCGCGTCATCAATCGTAGATGCCCGCTACGTACCAACGTCCGCGTTCATCGACGATTCGCGCGAGCGTTCCGTCGTCGAGGAGTACGTCGTACGCATCGTGCGCGAGCGGACGTCCACCGCCGTCGAGCGTTTCGGCCCACCACGTTTCATCGACGCGCCACGGGCCCGCGCATTCGAGCACGGCGTTTGCGCCGACCAGGGTGGGCCTGCCGCCGCGTACGCGCACGTCGATCGCGTGCGGCACGAGGACACGGTACGCGAGCGTGGCTTCTTTACGCGCTCGTGCGACGGGCGCGTCCATGCGCTCGTTCGTCGTCCGCACGGCGTCGCTTGCGGTGAAAGGTTCGTAGGCGACGCGCGTTTCGTAACGCGCGCCGGGAACGACGCCCGTCCGCTGCGCGGCATGCGGTCCGAGAGCGGCTTCCAATCTTGCTAGCGCGATGCCGACGATCTCAGGGTCCGGGTCGCGTCCGGCAAAAAGCGATAGCTCCGCACCCCCCTCTTCCAGCCGTTCGGCGCGGAGTCGGATTCCAGTAACGGGTGCGGCAAGCACCGTCCCTTCCAGCCGTGCACGCAAGAGCTCGAACATCGTGGTGCCTTGTGCCGTCGGCTGAGCGAGCGACGTATCGAGTGCGTGCGTTGCGCCGTCCTCGCACTCGAGTTCGAGCCGTAGCGCCCCAGCGCGTTTGCCAAGGAACGCAACGTCTTCGGCGACCGACGCGACCAGCGTGCGCAGAGCGAACAGCAACTGATCTTCGCGTTCGGCCGTGCCTTCACCGTAGAGCGCACGATCGATTGCGATGAGCCGAGCGCGCGGGACGAGCGGCGCATCGTCGCGGCCGCATGCGCGGGCATGAAGTCGCGCGGAATCTGGCCCGAACCGCCGCACGAACGGTCCGTGCGGCAACGCCGCGAGATCACCGAGTGTCCTAACCCCCAATAACTCAAAACGCTCGAGCATATCGGGATTGAGATCAAGGAAACGCAGCGGTAGCGGCGCAACGAACGCGCGTTCCTCCCCAGCGACGACAATCGTGCCGTCCCGAACGCGCGCTCCGAGCCGTGCGACGAACGGATTCGGCCCCATAGCGGCCCGTGGCGCGAGCGCGGCTAGTTCGGCATCGGCCGCAAAGGCAGAGCGCACGCTCGTGAGCCAATGCCGCTCGGTTCCTGCAATGCCGCGCATCTCGAGCAGCGCGACCCCTTCGCCAGCGTCTTCCACCAGCGGCGAGGCCGCATCGAGCGCATCAAGCGCCCGTTCCCATAATCGGCGCCCCGCAAGGGGATCGTCGATCGCGATCGCCGCTTCGCGCGCGCAGGCTCCCGCTTGTAGCAGCGTCATTCCCGGCCGCGCCCCGAGCGCATACGCTGCCTTGTCGAGCGCGAGTACGTGTCCACGCTCTAGCCGGTCGACTACGAGCGTCGGCCGCCCCACGAGTGTAGGATCCCCAATATGGGCTACGGCAACTTTGTACGCCGGAACAAGCGCACAGACGATCGGCATGATTCCGCCATGCTATTGCGAACATATGTTCGATGTCAACGCCGTGTGTGGCGACTACGAACGTCGAAACGCGACTTATGGAGTTCCGTGTGCCACTATCCACCGATTGTGATCCAACGGCCGATAGTCCGGCAGCCACTTTCGCGGATTCGCCAGTATCGGTTCATATCCGTAACCGTTCAGATACGGACACAGCGATTCTCTTGTTCTTCGCCATGAACCTCGATGAGCAGGTTCGGCTTGCGCTCCGATAAAATTCAGGCCGCTCCATCCAGAGCCGCAGACTCGCTGCCCTCAATATCGATCTTCATGAAATCCGGCACGAACGTCGAAGACGCTAAATCGTCAAGCGCTAACGTATTTTCCGTGTCTAACGTCTTCGAACCCACGAAGGCATTACGTACCTCAACGAGGTGCACTAGTGTGGAATTCAGGGCCACGCTGGCGGCGATTTTGCTACAAAGGGCGGGGCTACATTCGACCGATACGACAGTGGAGCGGGTATTTGGCAATAATGAGTGCGTCGTAACCATCGGCGCCTCCAATGTCGAACGAACGAAAGCCAGGACGGCAAAGGGCTCGCAAATGGCGATTAAGTTCGACTTCGTAAAGGCCCAAATACATACCGGTTTTTCCATCTTGAAAATCGATCATCATTCGCAATCCGCGCCCTATCCCAAAAAGCAGTCGCCTCTCGACTGGCTCCGTTGGTAGGAGCACGCCCTTTACGCGCTTTCGGAAGTCTCGACTGAACGCTGTTTCATTAAGGTCCCCTGCGATCAACGTGCCAGCTTGGTATCGAGTTTTCTGAACGCCCCAAGCCATCTCTTCTCCTGCGTGAGGAGCGGCTCATCGATCTACCGACAGCATCGTGCAGCCCGCATAACCTAACCGATGGCCAACTTCATAGGCAGGGCGTCGGCACAGTGCCTCCGCCGTCGCCTTCATTCTAGTGTGCTGAGTCATGAGTTCGCGCGGTTATGCTTAGACAATTTGGCGAAAATCGAGTCCGCCGTAGCCGTCCAGACAAACGGCTTTGCCTGCTCGTTATGATGCTTGAGATATTCTCGGATCGC